>BNJU01005066.1_pt1 | contig 99879 bp, 159 predicted proteins | sample 8539281 | NCBI WGS metagenome assembly BNJU01 (sample SAMD00202456, study PRJDB9452) | human saliva metagenome | isolation source: human saliva | place: Japan | reverse complement strand
GGGCAAGCAGCACTCAGAAGAAAAAATATCGAATAGGAAAATTTTTATTTTTTTTTTTTTCTTGTTCTCATCTCCGCTTTCACAGCGCTCACTGACTGAGAAAAAGGCTTCAAGTAAATCAGCTCAGTACTTTGCCAAAGCTTGTCTGGTACGGTGCAGGCTGACTTTTCACCTTGCTTCTTCCGTGCTTGACAGGCTTTTGCAGGCTTTCGTGCATCTCATCAAGATAAAAATATCTTCGTCACAAAGAAAACTCGCTCTTCTTGCTTTTGCTCAAAACTGAGATTCAAGCATCCACCAGCCTGTTGATTCACACGTTTTCCACTATCCGGAGGAAAGCAAATCTTTCTCCAAGCTCTTCACGCTTTCCGTAAAGCCCCGAAAACGCTTTTAGCTTCTCTCAACATTTTTAGTTTATTAATAGAAGTATTCTTTCACAATTTTCCCAGATAAGCTCTGGAGAAATTGAGGGCGTCTCCGAGGATCACTGGCCATCGCTGCGCCTTCACGCCAGGTATCATTGAGACACTCCTCCACATCCTCTCTTTGGGACAGCACCTGAGAGGCCAATCTTTCAGCAGTAAGCTTTTGAATTTCTCCAGGGCTCAGTCAAGCCGCTTCCTTTCCTTTCTTTGCCATAATAAGTCTATACTCTTGCTGCTTCCATAGTTCTCCTTTAGCTAAGGGACTTAGAAAAGGATACAGTGTGTATTGATTTTCAGAATTTTCTATTATACTTTCAAGGAGACAGGATGGTTCCGGCAAGGAATCCACTTCGACAATTCTCCGGTGCACTTACGATAACCCTATACTCCTCCTTTACCCTACCAGCCCTTCCAGCCTTTATCAAAGTTCAGAGCATACTCCTGCCATCATCGGTTTTGCATGGAGACATAAAGTCCTTTTACTTCCAAAATGCTTCCTTTGACTTTCTTGGCATCCCTTTTGCTTTCTCTGCTCCTGCCTTCGCACTTTCCTGTGCTAAGACCTCTGATTTAGCGCCTCTAGACTGGCTGTATCCTGTTCCTCCACAAGCCATCAGTCCACACTCACTATTGAAAGCCATACAACAATTCCGGGTCTTTTCAGAGTAATTCCTCCATTCATTGCACGTTTCGGAAGGACTCTTCCGGATACTGGAAAGACAGAGGAAACTCTCAAAAAGGTTGCTAAATTATTTTTATTTATTTTTATGACTCGTCTCCGCCGATTCCTACTGTTGCTGCTTGCGTAAAGCCTTCCCTCAATCCAAGGTTTCACAAAGACCGATATTATTTACGGTAAGGATCAAAAAGACTCAAGGTCTCCTCCACTACAGTTTTCTCTTTCTAGCAAGCTCTCTGTGGATAAGATCCGCCGCATCCTTTTTCCAAGCGGACTAAGCAATAAATCATCCCTTCTGGTTCCGAATTTTAAATGTCTATAGCTGAAAAATTCTTCTTCCGAAGCTCCCGATGATCAGAAACAAGCCTATATTTCCTGTGCCTCTAAATTCTTCATAGATGACATCATCCATGCGGAGCCGGTATCGCCCAATGTAGCCAAATCGTTAAGCTCGCCTCCTCTGATATTTCTTACGCAACGAAGAAACGTTTGGGCATATGAGTGCCCTCGTAGAATCCATACCGCCGGACAAGACCTTTTCCTGAGGATGCATCACGTTATAGGCCTCTGCCAGTCTGGTGGATACTATCCAAAAGAATGTTAAAGGCATCCCGTCCCTCAAGCTCTACCAGACGTTTTCCCGTTCATCATGATCATCTCCGCCACTCTTTTTATGATGCTCCTGGCAACTCATCAAAGGTGGAGTAAATCACCCTGCACCTTATCCCCACAACTTCTTCCATCGTATGTCACTTCCCTCGGGACGCTCATCAATCAGAAGAATCATCAAGGTCATATCCGGCTGATTTTTTAGAATAGACTGACTGATCTGCTTTTAAAAAGAGTGGTTTTTCCCATGCCTTGGAGGAGAGAGATCATTCTCTTTGTCCCTTTCCGATAGGCGCCAAGAGATCAGCACTCTTAAAGAGGTAGCACTCTTCTCCTTTCTTTCCATATGGATTCTTCATCAGGGAAAATGGGGCAGCTTAATCAAATCGGTCTTCTAAAATGGCGGAAACCGCAAATCATTCACCGTTTCGATATACAAAGAGCATTGTATCTTTCTGGGATTCCTGACTTGGCATAACTGTAAATCATATCTCTGTTTTCAAATGAAAACGACGAATCATCAGAGAATTCACATAGACATCCTGCTCTCCTGGGCATAAAGTTTTCGGAACGAATAAAACCATACTGTCTGTCTACAACCTCCAGGATTCATGGGCTTCTTGGCATCCGTGTCTCTGGGACCTTCTCTACGAACTTCTTTCTGGGCATATTGTCCTCGGGAGAAAGAGTCAAAGCTCTTCTCCAACCTCAGGGTTTGAGTATGCTTCAATAGACTCATTGGAGACAGCATCTTTTTACTGTTGCTTCAGATTTCACAGCTACAGTTTTCGCTGTTTCAGTGCTTCTGTCTTCTTTATTCGCTACAGTCTTCTCTACTTCCCCTTTTCCGCCTTCACTGCGTCCCGGTCTTCCTTTCACTGTCGCCGTCTCTTCTGTGACAGACTCCATCCTCCAAAGGGGACTTTTTCCTGCTTCTGTCTCAACGGATTGCACCTCCGTCTCCCTATCCGCTAATAAGGATGCATCTTTCTTTTGCAGAGACTTTGCGCGGTTTTGTGCCGGCTTTGCTCTCCTCTGTCCCAGTCTGCAGCAGTTCTTCTTGAACTCTCCGTGGATCTTGGCATAACATACTCCTTTTGATGGAAAAATAGAAAATAATATAGAATTACTTTATTAAAAATGAATAAGTTGGGAAGTTTGATTCAGGGAAGCCCTGATAAGAAAGAGGGACGGAAACTGAGAAGATTTCCTCCCATGTTTAGGATAGACTTGATGAGCTCGAACCCATGTCCGAAAACGAATTCCTCTCCTTCTACTCATCATAGTACGCTTCAAGATTCCCCACTAGGATAAGATGCGCACGTCTTGTCCCAGCCGGTATCCTCTAAATACGCCCGGTTGCGGAGGAACCGCAACAGTCGTTTCTCACAAAAATGAGGTCAGGATCTTCCTGTGTGAGTGCAGGAAGGTTAGCTAGCAGCGCTTAGGTTGCTAATGCGTAACTATCGTTAGCGTTTAAATTTAAGTTTGAAGTTTAACGCGACTTCTTTCGGATAGCTTCTAAAGCTCGCATCATCCCTCGTCGAAACCGGTACATGCTCCTAAAACAGTATTATTGTACGAGGAAAATATCTATTTGTAAAGGATTAGCTTTATTTCTTTTATCAACTGACAAAATCTTTACTCTATTCTTGATTCTCCATCATTTTGAAAGAAAAGAATACTGTTTAATGATAGATTTTTAGCAGATATTTTTCTATCTCATAGAAGAAAGTACAACTCTTCTATATTAGACAAATATACATTTTCTCCTTCTGTTTTCCCTCTTCCGTGCTACAATAAGATTGTTAAATCAAATAACCATTACTTTTCAGAACACTTTTACTTAAAAGCTGTTCAAAAAGCTATGGACTAAGTTGTACAAAGAGTCTGGAAAAGAAATTGCTTGAAAGATGCCAAGGAGGTTCAAAATGAAAAAACTTAGAGAAATGAGAAATCCGTTGAAATATGTTCAGGGTAGAGACGCTTTGCTTTCCTTCTGTAAGGAAACAGAGTATATGGGGAAAAATTACCTCTTTGTCTGCTCTCATAGTGCCTATGAAGCCTGCCATGATAAATTAGAAAAAGCTTCGAAGGAACGGATAAAGTTCGTCATTATGAAATCTTTGGAGGCATTTCCAGTGAATCGGAAATTGCCAGAATGCGGAAAATCGTAGAGGAACAGGGCATTGATACCGTGGTTGGTGTTGGTGGCGGTTCCGCCGTGGATACAGCTGAAGGCAACAGCCTTTTTATGAGAAGTAGCATATCGTCATTATCCCTACCGTTGTAGCCACTGATGCACCCTGTACCGGTCTTTCCGTTATTTACCACGACGACGGATCCTTCAAGGAGTACCTCTCTATCCCACCAATCCGGACTGTGTTCTGGTAGACAGCACTGTTATCGCCAATGCACTCGGTACGCCTTGATTGCCGGTATGGGAGATGCACTGGGAACCTATTTTTGAAGGAAGAGCTTTCTTCGTACCGAGTCTCCCAGTTTGGGAAAACGCAGGAATTCCCGGAGCAGGAATGGTGCTGCCAAGTACTGCACGAGAATCTGAAGAAATATGGGGAGTACTCTTCTTGCCTGTGAAAATCATGTAGTCACTCAAGGCTTTGGAAAACATCATTGAAGCCTGTGTTTATCTCTCCGGTGTAGGCGCTGACAATGTCAATGTTGCCGCAGCCCATTCCTTCTACAACGGTCTTACTCTTTTAGGCGGTCAGCAGTGCTCCCCACGGAAATGTGTAGCCTTCGGTACTCTGGTACAGCTTTGTCTTGAAGGAGTAAAGAAAGAGGAATTTGACGAGGTTCAAGATTTCTGCGTTGCCGTAGGACTTCCCATCACCTTGGCGGAACTTGGTGATTTTTCCGATGCAGATCTCCACACCATCGCCAAAAATGCCTGTGTTCCGGAGAAACCATCCATAACCTGGCAGGGAGAGTGATGCAAAACAGAGCTTTATGATGCTATGATTGCGGCAGATGCCTTAGGTAAGAAGAAAAGGAAGCTGTTAAACGATACAGAAATAATTTTTCAATTCTTTATCATCAAGTCTCCATAAGTACATGGATTATCACCGACATTATCGATAATCCATGTGCTTATTTTTTATCGCCGACTATATTATATTCAATGTGCTTTTTTATCGCCATTTAAAATAGATTGTATAGCATCATTAATTGAGTCTGAAAATACATAAAATGCTCCATTTGGATAAGAAAAATCCTTTTCTATCCCCTTTGAATCTCCACATTAAATATTGTAAATTGATAGAGAAAAATTAAAAATAAAATCAGAGCTTTATGAAACTTACAAAAATCGTCTGTCCCTAATTGTAACAGGTACCTTGGATATTCCGGAGGGAATGAAGGAAGGCTTTTGTAACCTGTAAATTTTTGCTAATACCAAGATTTACCTGAGCCTCGCAGCCGGATATCACAAAAACATCCATATTGACAAAGCAACTACAATACTCCCTATACAGCTCCTCAAAAAGGAATCCCCAAAATATCTATTAGGATTCTTCTTGCGGTACTATTTTTACCAAGCATCATTATATTCCTTAGCTTAAGTCGAATTTTCTATAAAAGCTCCGGCTCCTCCACCTTCATTGCAGCAAGTCCAAGCTACTGCACTACGCCGGAGGACAGCACCGTAATCCGCTTTGTGGAACAGGTCTTCGCTAAGCCCTGTCTCGGAACTGACTCCTGAGGACTATGGTTCCATTCAATATTTGGATATCCGGAAAAATCGGGAAAAGTGACAATGCTGCTGAACAATGGGTATTTTCTGCATGCTGAAAGCGTAGATGAAGCAGGAGAATCTTTAGAAAAAGACCATTTTTCCTCCCCTCTACAGACTCCATCGACGAATCCAGCCTTCAGGCTTTTTACAGGTACCTTTGTGAGCCTGAAATTAGATGGAAATATAAGCTTCAGCTATGATAATACTGAGCTATAGCCAAGATTTGAAAAATCTAGGGCAATTTAAAAGTATTATTCCGACCAATATATCTATGCCGCAGATTTAAAAAGGATTCTTCCCTCATCCGGAGGAGATTTTTAGGAATTTCGGAGTGAATTTTTTCCCATACTTTATCCACATATTGGTCTCAAGATAACGAAGAGATAAGCATTGAAAAATATCTTGAGCGAATTCACTTCTTTGGAATCTCTTGGCGTTCGTGTAGATGAAGATTATGAGAGGCGGCTGCTTTTTCTAAGGAACCTTCCCTCTTTAAAAAGTCTTTCCCTTAATATTATAGGGAATGATGCGGTGGTTTTAGACCTTTCCCCTTTCTTCTCTTAGTAACTGTACCGATCTTTCCATTACCTACCCCTAATAATGAGCCTCTGGACAATGTTCAGTGTTTTATCCGGTATGCCTCAGCTTGAAAAATCTAAAGCTAAGGATATAACAAGCCTAAAGGATTTAAGCTTTGTAAAAACATGCCCAAGCTAAAGAGCTTGAGTTTAGATACTTTACCTATTCTTTCCTTAGACGGGCTGTACTAATCATCTTTCCTTAAACAGCTTATATCTGATTGCCATGATGTGGAAAAACGTAAAATGCTTTACCCACTCTGACTCTCATTACAAAAACTGTATATCAACTACTATACCTTTGACTTACCGGATTTACATCAGTTTAACAGCTTTGGAAGAAGGAATCTTTTGGTTTGGGATTTGGACAAGATTGCCCACATGCCCTCTTTAAAGAAGCTAACGGTCTCGAAACTATATGTCCGATTACAGCGCCGACATTTTGCGGGAATGAATTCCTGACCGACTTAAGCTTTGTAGGATCCGGGATCACCGGACTGGTAGATACGGACTTGGGAAATGTGTTGCGGAGCTTCCTGCTTTGAACGACTGACCATGCTGGGAACTCCTATGCACTGCTATAAGGATTACACGAAAGCTCTTTTCCAATATCGGGGTAAGGGAAATGTACTTTTATCCTGAGGATGACAGTGCAATGTAGCGGATGATCCGGTTCTCAGCCTTTCCTTAAGCTCGAATGGAAGACGACAATAGTACGGAAATTCTAGCCCTGGAAAAAGGCGGAGATTCATAATGTAGATGATGACAGCAAGAATTTTGATCAAAAATGCCAAAAGCTTATCTATCTCATTTTAAGTCAGTAAAAAGCTAATAATTCCCGGAAATAAATTGCAAAAGTCTGGATTGTCTGAAGGATTAAATACTATCGAAGAGCTGGATATCTCCGATAATTACATTTCCGATATCAGTATGCTAAGAAATCTCCCTGAATTTAAAGAAGGTAAAGCTGTCCGAAATTCCATCGCCAACATGGAGATCCTACCGGATACGGTAGAGGTGGTGGATTCCTTTGATTAGGAAAAATTTGTGTACTGAAAGTTCAGGAATGAGAACGTATCATTCAGGGCTATACGATTTCAAAAAGGCAAAATTCTGTTTGATATCCATGGAAAATTCAAGGCAGAAAGAGGAGGCAAATGAAATTTTTACTATTTTATAGAAGGAAGTAGGAGTACATATCAATCCCTCATTTTTAGTCCAACTTCTTTCTCCTTCTCATATACTTTATTTGGCTGTTCCGACGTCTAATCATTCTTAAGAACAGGGGGCAGTTTTTGCCCCCCTACCATATCGTGGGAGATACTCTTTATATTCATGCAGGATTAATCTGTATCGGAAAAACGGGCCATTCCTTTCCGAGATGCGTGCCGTCCATGTGGATCCTATCCATAACCGTCATGGAGAAAGATATTATGCTATTCAAATTCTGAGAAAGTCCGGACTGCATAAGTTCTTCACCATTACGAATAATGAACAGGGCAAGGTGTATCTGGAAGAATTGAAGGAAGCTTTGCGAAAGCATGGCGTGGGGGTGAGATATCTTTCCAAAGAGTATTGAGGAAAGGACTGTAATCGAAAAAATTCGCTCTGATGCAGTAGGAGGCCGCCGTTACTTACTCAGGCTTTGTCTATATTTCGTAACGCTCTTCCCAGTCCATATTGTAAATGCTCTGAGGAAGGAGTTTTGCTCTGCATAGCCCAGCAAGTCAGGGTTGAAACCGAGAAAGCAAAATGACACCCTATGAAGCAATATCATAGAGTGCCAATATTTCATCAATTTACGCCATTTGTCATTTTAAGCAAATATCAAAAGAAACTCTTCTCTTTCGAATTCTTTCACCAATCGGAACTACAACTGCTATAAATTTTCCTCAACTATTCTTTTTTTGATTTTGCAAAAACTTTATATGGTGCTAAATCTTCAGAAACCAATCTCCTTTCAAACATAGGAATACCATACTCTCGTTTCATGGCATCAACAGTCACCACCCATTGTTTTCCATATTTACAGGCATCAACACCATTAACCAGCTTTCCATAAGTAATAGCCTTACTGAAGGGTACTCATTTAGTCCCCATAGTCTGGTAGCATCAGTAAATGCTATAATATTATCAAATGGAGTTTGTACAGATTTTCCATTTTCAAAAAGTTCATCACAAGATAAGTCTAATTCATCATTCCAAATGATTCCATACCCTCCCACGTCAACTTCCACAGCAGAGAATAACTTAGGGTTTTCTTGCAGCGCCTTAAAAGCTGCCCATTTTGAAAATAAGGGTTTTCACGTCATATATTTTCGTAATCCCTTCTACAAATTGAATACTTAAGAAAAATTTGGAAGTGCACTGATCGCTTTTAACTTTATGCATCATTTAAACAACTCCTCACTCTAATGGAGCAAGAGATTTAAACTCCTGCGTATCCCACATTTGCAAAAAGATCTATTTTATGTAGCTCAATCCATTCCTTTTAACCATAGTTAATGCCTTAGGGGCAAATACTCTCCAAAAATCTCGCCAGTCTGGATTGTAATAGCTGCCATTTCTTCACCATACAATGCGTGAATATGAGGGCGGATTATGTTCCGCCTGTTGAAAATATATCTAATGATAATTCCATCAAAATCTGATAATACCGGCATGTTATAGCTCCTTTTATATTCATAATATCCACTCTGAACAAAGTGTATTTTATACTGCTTATTGATCACGTTTCCGTGATTTTTTTGTAAATTAATTTCATAAAAGAAGACAGGAATTCTCCTGCCTTTTTATCTCTTAATTTCTCAGAAAGCTTTTTCTGAAAAACTATTACAGCTTTTCCTTACTAAGTTCCTTCTCGAACTCCCGCACATACTCCACAAAAATACTCCACCCCAAGTTTTAAGACATTTTCATCTATAGCAAAATAGGGCTGTGCTGGGGATAACGAGTTCTTCCTCCGGGAAGCCGGCACCAAGGAAAAAGAAGGCATTTCGGTGCCTTAAACTTGGCAAAGTCCTCTCCCCCATCTGAGGCTCCCAATCCAGCACATTTTCTTCTCCAAAGACCTTCGTAGCTGCTCTTCTTCCTGTGTCCACACAGGCTGTATCGTTAATCATGGGAGGCTACCCCAAGGTGGTAGTCAACACTTATTTCCGTTCTTGTAGCCTCTGCCACACCCTTAGACACACGATTTAGAATCTCCGGATACTGCTTACGAATCTCCGTTAAAGGTTCTGCTGTTCCCTTTAAATGAGCCTCTCCGGGAATAACGTTGTAGGCGTTACCGGAGCTAAAGGAGGTGACACTGATCACTGCCGGCTCCAAGGGGCTGATTTCTCTGGACACGATGCGTTGCAAAGACATTACCAGTTCCGAACCGGCAACAACGGATCTCAGTCTGATGGGGCAGTGCGCCGTGCCCTCCCTTTCCTTTACAAAAATATCAAAGGTGTCCGTAGCTGTCATCACCGCACCGTAACGAAGAGAGGCTGTACCTGCAGGTAGCTTACTCCAAATGTGCAAGGCAATCATCCGATCACAGGATAACGCCTCAGGATCTTCTTTCATATAGCCGGCTCCGCTATCCTCAATGCACTCCTCCGCCGGCTGGAACAAAAAGCTTTACAGTAACTGTGAGCTCCTCTTCCATTTGCTTTAAAAGCTCTGCCGTTCCCAGCAGAATGGTAATATGGGTGTCATGACCACAGGCATGCATCAAGCCCTCCGTCTTGATTTCCACGGACAGTCCGAAAGCTCCGTCACCGGAAGGGCATCGATATCTGCCCGAATCCTGATGACCTTTCCTGTTGACTTCTTTCCCTGAATGCTGGCAATGACACCGGTTTTACAGGATTTTTATAGGGTATACCCAGCTCATCCAGATATTCCATGATTTTTCCTGAGTATGAAATTCCTGCCAGGACAGCTCCGGATGCTCATGAAAAATACCGGCGAAGCTTCACCAGCTCTTCTTGAAAATCTTCCTACCTAGCTGCTTGAATATCTTTTTGTTCATCCGCGTTGATATCTGTCCAGATATCCGCTTGCTTTTTACTTTCTTATCATTATCCATTGTTTTAGCCTCCGTCCTTACTTTTTAGCTTGAATCTGTTTTTCCTACCGTTTTTTTCTTACTATACTTTCTTACTGTACTTTCTTACTGTATTTTCTTACTATTCTTTCTTGATATTTTTCCATTCTATTCGCTTTGAAAAAGCCATGACAATATGATTTTTCCATGAATCAAGGCAAAAACTCATACTTTCAATATAATTATTTATTTTTTTAGTAATTATATACAAAAATTTAAGAGCTTTTTCTTTCTACGATTTTCTGTCCTTTTAGTCTCATTTCTCCATAAAATAGCATTGTAAAAAACAATATTATGATATCATTAATTTATTTAAACAATAAATTTTGCTTATTTTAGGAGGTATTTACAAATGAGGACAATTCCCAATTCATTATGAAGAGTGATCCCAGGACAGGGTTTTAGCTGTTGTGACATTTTTTACTTTGCACTTACCCTGTCTCTTGGATTTATGCCATCCAACCTGCAGAGGGTATATGCCCAGGAAGAGAATCTCTATCTGGATGGTAAAAACGGCAACGACGAGAACGATGGAACTACACAGGAAAACTGCCGTAAAATCCTTCGAAAAAGCAAAAGAACTGGCAACGGAAAATCCTTTATATCGAGGTTATTTACGTTGTAGACACTGTTCCTGTTACCGGAGAAGTAAGTCTGGACAATACTAATGCCATTCTTATGAGAAATCCGGGATTTTCAGGATATCTTTTAAGCGTTCAAGCTAAAAAGAAGCTACACTTCGAAATATTACTATTGACGGTGGCGGAGAAAAATGACGGAAAAAACCAGAGAATCTCTGATTAAGGTTTCCGGCAATCTAAATATTGAAGAGGATGCCATCTTAGAAAACAATTTTGTAACTGTTACTGAAGGAATCGATGCTAACGGAGGTGCCATCTACGCGATTTCCGATACCCAAAAGGTTGTCATTAATATGACCGGCGGAATTATCCGGAACAATAGCGCTTTCTTTGGCGGCGGAGTATTTTTATTAGATAATACCACTTTCAATATGTCCGGCGGAGAAATCAGAGAAAACAAGGCTATTTCCCCTAATACCTTTAACGGCAATCCCTTTGTAAGTGGTGGCGGAATCTGCGCATACCGAAGTTCCACCATTAACCTAAGCGGCGATGCACAAATTGCAGATAATTACTGTCATGAGTATGGAGGCGGTATTGCACTTGGTTCCATCATTGACGTTACCGAAGGGAATACCTTAAATATGACCGGCGGAACCATCAGCGGAAACAAAGCAGGAGCAAGCGGTGGCGGTATCTTTATCCAGTGCGGACTGTCTACTGGAAATTCCGTTGCCAACATTTCCGAAGGAAAGATTATTAACAATGCCATGACCGGTGAAGGCTATGGAAACAATCATTTTTGGCGGCGGCGGTATCTACGTAAACGGTAAGGCGGAAATCCTTCGTGGTAAGCAGGGAGTTTTAAACCTGACCAATGCTTTGATTACCGATAATACCGCAGAGACTGAAGGTGGCGGATATGCTTCCTGCCCCACTTCCAACACAGGAATCAATGTAAAGAACGGTGTTGCCATCTTCGGAAACCATTCTGAAAAGGCACAGGACATCTATATTGAAGCGGGATATCGCTACGGTTATGTAAGTAGCGGTTCTCCCAAGTATGCAATCTCCTCCTTTATGCTGGGTGGAACTCTCTATAACTGGAAAAATGATGAAAATGAAGAGCTTCCCATCAACAAGTTAGAGGGTGAGTTAAGCTCCGCTACAGGAGAAATTTTAGGATTACACACTGACGTTACTGAGGACGCTGAGGCGGAAGGCTTGTCCAAGGTCATCATTTCCGGAAATACCTCTGCTACCCGTGGCGGCGGAATCGGCTCCAACGGAACCGTAAACACCGGAGAAAAGAAGGTCATTTCCATCAAGGTCAATAAGACCTGGAAATATGACAATCCGGAAACCCGTCCTACAAGCATTATCGTAGAGCTTTATCGCGTAAATAAAGAAGACCCGGCAAATCCCATTTACATCGGCCAAGAGACTATGACCGAAGCCGATGATTGGAGCATCAGCTTTAAGAACCTTCCAAAGATTGATGAAAATGACGAACTTTACCAGTACACCATCAAGGAAAAAGGCGCTGAGGGGTATTCTGAGAAAATGAGCGGAAACCAGACCAGCGGATTTAAGCTTGTAAACGTTCCCGGAATCATTCTTACCGTAGAAAAGAAGTGGAACGGCGAAAGTGCAAATCAGGTAGAGATTAAGCTTTTGGCAGATGGCGCAACCAAGGAGAAGCTTACTCTACAGCTGCCGATCAGTGGAAGCACAGCTTTGTAAATCTTCCCAAGTTTGACGCCAATGACGGACACGAGATCGTTTACACTGTAGAAGAGACGGCATTAAGCGGATATACATCAGAAATCAGCGGAGATGCGGCTAACGGATATATTGTTACCAATACAAAGACCATTACTCCTCCAAGCCCCACTCCTGAAACACCGCCAACACCATCACCAAGACCGAACAGACCTTCTACCCCCACACCATCCACTCCTACACCTTCTAATCCCACACCATCCACACCTCCTACCCCGACGGTAGCCGGTGAGTCCAGACCTACACCTACTCCGGACTCCAGTGAAGTGTCGGAAAATGAAGTGAATCCTGAGCTTGTTCCTCAGGTTTTAGGAGAATCCAGACCGGTAGCAGACAACAAGCGTGATACCCCAACCGGAGACAGCTCTAAGCTTCTCCTCTGGGCAGGTTTCTTCAGTCTATCCGTATTAGGACTTGCTTACTATGGATTAAAGAGAACAGTGAAGAGATAAGATTTCAAAAAAAGATGTCGTAGATTTTCTACGGCATCTTTTTTGAAATTGCCTCTATGGAGGCTTTAAGCCCTCTTACAATCTCTGATAGTGCTAAGGAGGGTTTATCTTTTTTCTCTACTGTCTGTTCCGGGATATAGGGAACATGGATAAATCCTGCCTTAATGGGCAAAGCATTTATCTGAATATAATACAGCACTGAATACAGCAAATGGTTACAACATAGGTTCCCGCTGAATTGATAGTGCAGCGGGGAGTCCTTCTTTTTGATAGCTTCCACCATGGCTTTTACCGGCAGAGTGGAAAAATAAGCATTTTCTCCATCGAGATAAATGGGCTGATCCACCGGTTGATTGGGTCTTCATTGTCCGGAATTCTTGCATCGTCTATGTTGATGGCGATTCTTTCCGGAGTAATTTCAGCCCTTCCTCCTGCCTGTCCGATAGAAAGGACAAAATCTGGTCTTTCTTGTCTCTATGGTTTCCAACACAAGATTTGCAGACTTTCCAAAAACCGTTGGTACTTCTAACTTCAGAACTTTCAAGATTTCCTATTTTGTCCGGCAAAAGCTTCATCGCCTCCAGCGCCGGGTTAATGCTCTCCTGTCAAAGGGAGTAAAGGCTGTCAGTAATATTTTCATGGATTAACCTCCGATATCTTTAACGCAAGAAATCCCTAGCGCCTCCTCCCTGCTTTTTGAATTGTTTCAAAGGGAATGTTTCATCAAAGTATAGTTGATTTCCTATTTCCGATAGCTGGGCACAAGGATGGAGAGTTTGGGATGTTGACCGTTTTGTTTCGCCCATACGCTCTAAGCAATTTATGGAATCTCGATCTCTAGTACCGGTGCAAAAAGGCTTCAGACTCTCATGCTTTGTATAGCGTAAAGTCCCCTGCCATTCATTAGGCTGATTGGTCAAGTCCTTCCCAAACCGGGAAGTTCAGAACGATCCACTCACAGGGCAGCACCATTTCCATGGCGGGTGACATAGGGACGTGTCACATAGATAGCTTCATCCAAGAATAGACCTCGTTTTTTTCTAAAAGATAGCTGGATTTTGGATGCCGGTTTTAGAAGAAGCTAAATGAGGAGCATAGGTCTCATAGTCCTGATCCAAAAAGCAAGCCCTGTCCTGTCTCAAAAATCAAATGTTGAAACTCCTCCAGCCATTTTCTATCCGCATCCACTAAGGTCAGAAGCTTTCACATTCTCCTTCACTTCCTCCACAAAAATTTTCTAAAACCGTCTCATTGTTCAGCATCTCATAATAGGGATTCGAAAAATCTGAGAAAGTCGAGGAATTAGACGGATTCTGAAGAAGTTGAAGCTGTGGAAGGATTTCTAAGATTCGATTGCTTTCATGGCTTTCGAGGATGCCGTGCAATAATCCCCAAGATTTTTCGATCTTCTTTCCGTATACTCTTTTCGAATATGCTTTTAAACGGTCTAATAAATCCTGCTTACTCATTGTAGCAAGCTCTTCACAGTAATTCCGAATCCGGCGGCATTTTCGCTGCACACATTCCCTCTATGCCCATACCGCAGGAGCTGTGGCGATTCTTACCTCTGGCAAGTTCTGCACCCATATTTAAAAGTACGTCATCTATGGTTGTTATCCGAGCATCAGAATAAAGGATGGGCTGAAAACCGAAGAGCTCTGCAAAGTCTTTAACTTCCTTCCCAGCTGAAACAAGTCCGGCACAGCTGTCGGCAAAAAAGTAGGCACATGGTACTCCGCCCCGGCGCCTATCTGATGATGAATAAAACGCCATTTTCCTTCCGGATCTTCTACCGTGTGCCCTGCCTGTCCGCCACCGTTATGTTTGATAATCAGGATTTCTATGGGATGAGGCAAGACGGCCAAGTATAGCCCTTACCTTCATCCCCGAAATTCTTGCCGATAACCGCAATTGTTCTCATAGATAAATGTTGTTATCCTTTTCCTAATGACTTCTATCTTTTACAGATATGAGTTCATCCTATGCCAATAACTGCTATTTTCTCTGAGCTAAGCGTTCTTCCCTGTGCCCATGACAGTGATTAAGCTTATAGGAAAATATCTTCATCTTTTTGCAAGGATAGCTGTGCCAATGCCGCGCTAATCACAGGACGATTAATCTCATCCCAGCGACCAAGGACTTCTCTAAGACAGCGCCCTTTTGCAGCTGAATGGCACTGATAATGATTTCCGGAAGGCAGGAAATATCCTGTCTTGCCAGTACGATACAATGCCCCGGAAGAAGCTGCTCATTTTCCTGACTGTCTCCGCCAATCATGATATGGAAAACATGGAAGGATTGCTTAACTTCATTCAATAAATCCTCTTTGGAGACACTCGTTCCAATATCGTCGCCTATAACCCGGGAAATCGTTGTTCCCACCGAATCGCTGCGAATCTCCGCCATATCTCCGATGGTAAAAAGAAAGCCCTTTTGCTGTCTTTTCTTCACCGCATCAATATTGGTATGACGGGATAAGAATTCCCAAAGACAGGTGGGTACCACCTGGCCATTTCCATGATTTTCAAAGTAAATGTCTAAAAGCTGCTCGGCAATACGAATATCCGACTCAAACTGGGTGACCTGCAAGGGGGATGCATCCTGAAAATCTCCATAAGCCGCACACATCAGGGCGGGATCCGCCACGGCGCCGGTGGAATAAAGCTTGGTAATCAGCTCATTTAAGGCTCCCGTTGCCAGTTCCACCGCAAGATAGCCCATGGAGCCGGTCACATCCAAGCCCACGACGATAGGAGTGGTATTGGGATGCTCCTCTGAGTCGAAACACTCTCTGGTGCCGATGAATTTCGGATTCATCTTGGGATTACATTCTCTTCTTGTAAATACTTCCTCTACTCTCTGCCCATTGGACAACTTTCTACTGCTTTTCAATTTCTGCCAATCTGATGCTGGAATAACCGCCGCAACCCATATTTTCCTCCTATTTCATCTTTACAAAACGATGACTGCCAAATCCTCTTCGATCACCTTATCCCATGCGCCGAAGTCCTGAAAGGCATCCCCTTCCGGCTCTGCCAATAAAAATTCCTCCAAAAGAGCCGGTCTATGGATGTTTTTCCGCCACGGATTTTGCGGTTTTTCGCAAATCCAGTAAACTTTATTGCTAAGCTTCCTTTCCACATTTCTCCAATCACCAAAGATCATCCCTCATGAGTAAGAGAATTCACGAAAAGACTGGACGCCGTAATATCCCCATGCTGAAGCTCCGAATACTCCAAGGCGCAGCAGATATTTTCCATCCGTGAAATCACCCATACTAAAATGCTCGGAAGCAAAGGGCAAAGACCTCCGCGGGATAAAAAATAAGGCTTTTCTGGTAAAAATCAGGCAGTACTTTCCGGCATCTAAAGCAATCTTAGACTTTAGCATTGGAAAACATCTTGATAACTTTACATCCGCTTCCGGAAAGCTAAGACGACTTAAGCCCTGCATAAAAGCATTTGCTCCATCCTCTCGGTCAAAGACATAGACCACCGACTCCCGGCACAAGTAACAAAACCATCTCCGGATATTGGTATCGATCCATATGGAGAGGGTTAAATTCTTGCCATTTGCCATCAGATAGGTGGCAGTTCCCAGCTCTTCCCACAAGGTATCGCCGCTATAGTCATTTTCCTTCTCGCCTGCCTTCGCCTTGTAATAGGCCAAAAGCTTCTTTCGAAACTCATGATTCCCTTTGAATTCCGCATCGGACATAAAGGCTCTCGCCCCGCAATAGGGGCACTGAAATCCGCCAGCACTGCCAAGCTCCAGCTGGGCACCACATTGCTTTACAACGATAGCTAATCATAGACCCCTTTGATGAGATAATTCGTTAAGAACTTTCAAAAACAGCAAAGTTTAATTACAGAGAAAGTATAGCATAGATGGAGGGGAGGTCTATTTGAAGAGATAAAAATAGCCTCTTGCCGTTACTGTAAAGTAATTGTTGGCAACTCTATCATACAGACTTATTAATGTCTTGCTTCGGTTTAGGCTCTGCCTCAAAGACACACTACGTTTCCTACCCGCTGCACTGTTTTTTTCACTCAGGCTCCTGCGCGAAACTCGCCCTCGGCTCAAACATGCGCCCGCCTTCGTTACTAGAGTGCAGCTCCTACGGAAGCCTCGCGACCGTCTTTTTCGTGCATAGCCTAAGCCCTCACAAAGATTCCTTAATACCCGCCATAGAAAAATTCTGTAATGAATAGGCATTCTCTAATCTTTTTCTAAATCTTATACTTCGTTCCTCTTCCATTGCCTATAATCGTAAATATAATGATTTTCCACCATTCTCTTTAACAATACCGCTGTCTTGGATTTTCCAAATGGCACTTCTTCCATAATCTCGCTAATGGATTTCGGATAGTTTTTCCTTAATACAGCATATACAACGGCCTCATCCGCATTAAGATTTATACTGCTGATAACCGGCAATGTAACTTTAATGGAGTTCTCAAAGACCTCAAATACCGGCTTCTTTTGACTTTCTTTATAAGCTTCTTTAATTCTAATAATTCCGGTGCCGAGAATTTCAACAATATGCAGGCGATAAAACATGTTGCCCAAAATAGGATTTCTGAGCATAGAGATATTTCCTTTTAAATACTCTTCCTCTGAAAGTCCTGCCGGTAATCCCCCGGGAGAACTCACTTCAATTCTATCTTCAAACATCAGCACGCGGATCTGTGCATTAACATCCCAGGTTCTGTGAATCAAGGCATTGGCAATTGTTTCTCTGAATGCTTCCTCAGGAATCTTTTCTACCTTTACTCTATCCATTCCCCGAATTTCTTCATACTGATAATAATCACGATAGAGCTCAACTGCTTTCTCCAGTTCAGAAAGTATGGACTCCTTTTCCAATACCGCACGCTTCAAAATAATGCTGATATCTTCTCCAAATCTGGCTATATCAATTCCGGGAAAATGGTTATGATCCGCAAGGAGCTCTGCCGCATTGTTATAGCCTTCTCCATCATGATATAAATTCAAGGTCTTCAAAATGTCTTTATTTAAAGATTTTATTCCAATTTCCTGTTTAGCTCTCCGTTCCAACTCTGAAAAGGAAAGCTCTTGTGTATCCGCAGGAAGCTCTTCATAGTAAATATTTCTGCCCTGCAGAATCAATCTGCTTAGCTCCAGTTCATCCGCTTCAATAGTAGCGGTATCATTTCTGCGATAGGCTTTTGATTTATAGGTATAAGGCTTAGCCGGTCCCGCCTCCACTGTAAGGATTACGGTTTTATCTTTCTCATTCACCGATAATTCGTACTGAGGCTGGGGACGAATAGAATCATTAATCTTATTCTCTATGGCAAGGCAGGTCTCCGCCGGATCCTTTAGCCCTATTATTTCCCCTGTATCTCCTACACCAAATAAAATCTGTCCACCATCATAGTTGGCAAAAGAACTCACTGTTTTTAAAAATGTATTGGAAATATCTGATTTAAATTCCAGCCGTCTAGTCTCTTTCATCCCCATTACCTCCTTGTAGTTAGAACAATAGTAATTGAACAGCCGTAAATTCAATCGTAAAATTTTACGGTTGAATTTATTACTGATCGATAAAAATAGATTTACGATTGAACGAATCCAATATTGACTCTGTTTTTGTAAGAAGCAGTTTTTATTTTTCGATTTATAATACAGAAGTAAAAGCAAGAAATCAAAAACTTAGCGAGTCGAAAATTTTATTGTTAAAAATAGATTGTTAACAAGGAACCATTAAAAGAATCCTAAGAAAAAGAATGAAAAATGAAGAATCGAAAAATGTAGAAAGAAATATAAAAGGGGGAAAAATGAAAAAGAATCTTTTAAAGCATACACTGTTTATCGCAGTATTATCCACTTAACCATTACCGCCTGCAGCAGTAAAACGGCAAAGGAAAGTAACACAGTAAGTCCCATTGAAGCTGCAAAAGAAAGCAATTCCTCGAGTCTAAGTGACACAAAGAAAGAAAGCAGTAAGGCTGATTCCGAAGATACAGAAAGCAGTGCTCCGAATCCTACAGAATCCGGAGTAACCGCAGAAGAAAAAGAGAAGGCTCAAAAACAATTCCGATGCTCTTGTTGGAGCTTATAACACGAATCTCGTAAGCTTCTCTGAAGGATAACCTGATGCCATGAATGCCTTCGAAGCGACATTTCCAAATGGCTATAACTATACCCATTATGAGCCCATCGCCTTGCTGGGCACCCAGGTGGTTTCCGGCACAAACTACCTTTACCTATGTAAGAGTACTTGGACGGATTATCAGGAAAATGTCTCCTTTGTACTTTTTACAGATTTATCTGATGACCTTTCCGGAAAGTCCAAGGTAATGGGAAGTGCTATTCTCTTTCCCACAGAAGAATCCAGAGAGGAGGGAGAAGATTACATTGACAATACCGGCTCCTATCTCCCGGAAAATATTCCGGCAATCCAAAATGCCTTTAAAGAGGCTGTACCGGATGACGAAAATGCATACTATATTCCCCTAGCCTATATTGGGAAGCACACGCAGGAAGGAAAGCCCGAAGAAGACGTGATTTTCACCGCCAAGGATTCCAGGGGAACAGATGCTAAAATAAGCTATGAGCTCCTTTATATCGCAAAAGATACGGACGGAAAGGCAAAGCTGGTAAAGACGGAGGATGTGGTGTTTCCGGATTTTTAAGAACTCAAAAGCTTTCTTACAGTTCCTCCGGATGGCTCTTAAAAATACTGACGGAAATGTTCTTTAACCTCTGTCATATCCGTTACCGCTTCCAGGGTTCCCACATAGTTCTGCTCCTTGTCCCGAACAGCCATATAGCGCACCAAGAAGGGTTTTTCCGCCTTTCTCCATCCAAATAGGTACTTCATCTTCCTTTCCATCCCGGAAGTTTCCGATAATCATACGCACCATAGGTTCCACTTTGGGAGGATGACAGGAAAATACTTCCCGATCAATAGCCATTTGCGGGCGTTTAAAGACCTTTTGACCTTCATTAAAGAAACGGTTGATATTGTCTTTATCCACGAAGGTAATCTCCACCGGAAGGGTATTTAACATGGCGATCAGCTCATTTTTCTTTAAATGGCCACCGGGCATGATGATTTCTCCATCCCTTGCAGAAGGGGACTCTCCTCTATTTCCGGATTTTCCTTCCAATGATTCTACCCTGCGAAGCAGATCCTCCAGCATTTTCCCGGCTCCCTGAGGAAGTTCAGCAGCATGAACATCTCCGGAATGCTCCTCAGAAGTTTCTTTTCCGGATTTTTCTCTTTCTGAATTTCCCGCACTTTCGGCTGCTCTCCACTTTTCCGGAGTATTGCCGGTTTCTTCCGCTTCCTTCCAACTTGCATTTTCAACGGAAAAACAAGCTTCATAGTCTTTGGAATCGAAGTAAATCTGTATCCACTCTTCCTTTTGAAATTGCAGGGCACACATGGGGAAGAGAATATTTTCCTCCTTATAAATCATCTCCTCCATACGGTTTCGTACAGCAAGATAATTCTTTAAGAAAAAGCTGTTTAGGATACTTTCCGCAATCTCCGCTTTGCTTCTAATGTACTCTTCTTCCTCATCATCCCAATCTTCCCCTGTGTTCCGAAGCGCTCTCACCCCTTGCTCTTCTCGCTAAGCTCTCTGTTCAGTTCTCCCAGAGTATCCCGAATCTCATCATCCACTGTCCACATGACTTGAGAATACCGGAAATGTCGTATTTTCACTTTTAAAAGGGATAGAGAAGGTCTCCTCTTCTGCATAGTGCACGGTAAAGGAACGGAGTTTTTGCAAGCTCCTCTGAAAATACAGCAAGCAAAGCTTCCCAATCCGGCGTCTCTTTGCTCCCTCTGCTCCTTGTGCTCCTTTTACCCTTCAGCCCTCCTTCTGCTTTTTCTGCTTTATTTTTCTGCCGGCTTTTCCGGAAAGACTTTCTACTAAGCTTTCCCATCTTGCCTTCGTATTCTCCAAATACTGCCCAAGAGCCTCATTTTCCTTAGTAAATGTGGGAAAGAGGATGACCGGGAATCTGAATCAAGCTTTCCGCCTCTACACTTTTTATTGATGTAGTTTTTCTCCTCTTTGCCTGCCTGATTCTTTAAAGAAGCTCTGAACAGCTCTTTCCGCATTGGCAATCTTCTCTTCCCGGTATCTCCGTGGAAGAGTGCCGAATGCACATCACAAAGCTTCTGTACTTTGAAAGAGGCATGCCGGACTCCATGAGTCCTTGCTCCGCCCTCATAATTTCTGCAGGATCCACGTCCTTAAAATCCCGCACAAAATCTGCACGAACAGACTCCAGATCCTCCCCTCGGACAGACGATCCAAAAAGCGAACGCAAGGCTTCTGCACGATCTACCGGGGCTTTAGTCGCCTCCGCTGAATCAGTTTCCTTAGCTATCTTGGCTTCCTCAGCTGAATCGGCAGCCTTAGCTATCTTGGCTTTCCTCAACTGAATCAGTTGATTCAGCTGGAAAGGGCTTCCCTCCATCCGTAATCTCAAATCCCTTTTTCTCGGAATGCACGAACAATCTCTTCCATAGGAATCTTCTTCATCTGAGAACCCTTCTTCAGATTCATAATCCGACCTACAGAAGCCAGCATGGCAGGATTTTTTTAATTTCCGTGAATCCTAAGTCAGCCATGATGTCTGGCAACTTCCGGATATTCCTTTTACAAGGGATGCTACACTTTTATCCAAATCCAAAAATCTTATCCATTTTTCTCCTTCCAATTTCACTGATTTCTTCTGACATTCTATGAGGTAAGGTTACTTTTTCACTTGCCGGAGAGAGTCAGATTATTTTAACGATATTAGGCTGCTGGGTATACTATGTTTCTTGTTAGTATATTCTAATTATCATTTAAACAGAAAATGATTTTTGTTGCTTAAGCAACAAATGCATTAGTGTTATTTTTCAGTGGAAAATTCTGGTATCCACGATAAACTCTTCATTCAGACGATCACTAATCTGTTTTAGATTCAATTCTGCCATTTACTTAATCACCTTCCAATTTCCAGAACGACGATTTCCTTCTCTTATAAGAACGCCTTTTTCCTGTAGCCTAGGCAGAATACGCTTGATAGTTCCTATCGTGATTCCAGTCTGATTATGCAAGTACTGCTGCGTAATACTCGGATTTTGTTTTACCGCAACGATTATCAGCTTCTCGTCTTCTGTTAGTTCAGTCGCATTGGTTGCAATTTCAGTCGCATTGGTTGCAATTTCAGTCGTATCAGTCGCATTAGTTGCACTATTAGTCGCATCAGTCGCAGTTCTATCTTCGCTCGGCCAATTCCCTGCATGATAAATGTTTACAACAAGGTCTACCTCTCACCTTCAAATACAGGGAATAGCAAGTCCTTCATCACATACTTCTCGAACAACTCTCGAAATTCCGCTTCCCACTTTTCCATCAGTTTCATATAGGAAAATGCCTTTGCCAATGCTTCATTTCTAATTTTGGATCTACCTTTTTCATCCCTGCAAAAGTCTGCGTTTTCGGCAACTTGCCAGGGATAAGATCTCCAATCGATCATCATAAACTGCAATCTGAATATTCCCACGATCCACATAACTACGATGAACAACCGCATTTACGATCAATTCACGGATTGCAAATGGCGGTATTTCATAAATATCTTGACGGTAAACGCCTTTGAAGGTTGCCCCCATACGGATATTTCGCAGGACATACTGGAATGCTTCTTCTACAAGTTCCCATGCCGGGCCGGTGTATTCTTTGCGATCCACAAAATTGACTTTTGTAGAACCTTTGAATACGCCACACTGAATGGTATTCGGCACACGATAGTCTCCGGTCAAGATGGCATAAGCATTATTGGGATAATACTTTCCGTTTCTTTCACCAATGACTCTCCATGAAAGTAGCTGCTCACTGTAACATCTCTGATTGCTTTCTTTTCCTCTTCGTTCAAGCTGTATTATAAACAGCCTCTTCCTTCATGCGCTTGCAAAGGTCAGCAATATCATCCTCTGTGATTTCCAAACCAATGCAAGGCATCTCATCATACGAGCGTCTGCTGCCTTCCAGTCGAAGTTCCTGAATCATATACTCGTCTGCCGGTCTTGTAGTTCCTGCAACACGAATATAGGTACCAGCATCAATACCTTCACTCTTAATGTAGTATGGTTTCTGCGCCCCTTCTACGATATCCACCACAATTACCGTCTTATCTTCTATCGTTTGCATATAGATATCCGGTACAATCATTGGTTCACACTGATCAGAAATTACATTTGCAATAGCGTCCATTTCTGAGAACAGGATATTATCAGGCACACCAAGGACTTTCAGCGTTTTATCCTCGATGCCAAATACGATTTTTCCACCAACACCATTGCTGAAAGCCACTACTGACTTCATATATGACTTGCTCTTGGCAGGGCGTTCACCCTTGTATTCTAGGTTTTTTGATTCTCCACCGAGAATTTCTTCAATCGTCATTGTTCTGCCTCCTCTCCGTCTTATATACGGTTGGTTTCACTCTCGTAGATGAGAGGATTTTCTCTTTCGGCTGCATCAATCTCTACAACAGTATATCCTATAATATTGATAAGATTACCTTCTTCTCGAACATAGAGTAAGTCTTTTATCTGCTTCATTTTTAAATCCTCAATCAAATAGTCAAATTCCTCATTTAGCAAATTAAGGCTATCATTGTCCATATAAGCGTCATAGAGCTTGTCCAAAAACACTTTCATCATTAATACCATTTTCTATGCTTATCATCGCCTTAACAAAGTCCCTATGGTTATCTTTTTACCATATCTTCAATTCTAGCTCTCATTGCTTTGTAATCCATGGTTTAATCTCCAACATTCTTTAATAATGTCAGCCCATTGCGCTGTTTATACCCTGCTTGTAGCAAGTTTTATGTTCATCTTGAATTCATCTCTGATAAAGTGTGCAAAAGTGGGAAAAAGTTTGTGAAAGTGTAAAAAGTGTGTTCAACTTTTCACACTTTACACGATTATCTCAATTTTTGTGAGCAAAGAAAAGATAATGGGTTATTTACCATTACCTTCATAATGTCTATAAATATTGCGAGGCGTAGATTTAGCTAATCCAAAAACTTACCCGTAATACTTTTGCTCTTCAATCTGAACTCCTACAGTAGACAAAAAGTTCTCATGTTATGTTGCTTTTTGTGATATTTTTTCAAATGGGTAATTCAGCCATAGCTCTCTGTCTGAAATATCTTTTTATTACAATTTGAAATAATACTGTCTCTCCATATATGGTTTGATAATGACCAGTATTAATCGCATCTTTTTTTCCGATAAAAACTCTACTGAAACAGGATTTGGAACAAAAATATAATGACTTAAATAATACTTCTTTTTGAAGGTTCCGGCATTCCGCCATAAACACTCTGAAACCGCGCCCTTGCGTAAGAACTAAACATCCATTGTATCTATATAAATTTTCTTCTATTCCCAATAGATTTTCTTCTGAAATAAAAATCTATTCTATAGTCTTCATAAATTGAAGGTTCTCCAACGTGATTCCATGTTCTGTCATCATTTCTGAAAAAAATGTAACATTCTATTATCAGAAATAATCGAATTGATAGATCCTCTTTGCTTTACAAGAATTCCGAGTTCAGAAAGCACAGTTTCAGTTCCATGGCATCCAGTCCCTGCATATCCACAAGTTAACCCCTCAAACCAATATTCTTCCCCATCCTCCCATAACAATGACAAATCTAGATCCCTCAATACTTGTTAAGGTATTTGGCATTTTCAATCTCAACAATATTATAGAAATTTTGAAATTGCATCCCTTTGATAAAAAGAAAACATAAACTTCTCTACCTTTTCTTTTGTCAATATTTAAAGCGTGGAATGCTTCCAATGCTTGAGATGTAGAGTATCCATAAACTTCATGTAATACTCTTGATTTTTTTCCCTGTTAAGCTTTCTTAGTAGTTCATAGACTTCAGGTCTCCAAAACAGATTGCTGTTTGATAACGCTTTAAACACTTCAATATTATTACTTTTAATTAAATTGTTTTAGCTGTTGCCGTGACCTCCCTAAAATTTTACATGTCTCTTCTGTTGATAGAACATTCTGTTTTTGCAAACGCTTTTTCACCACTATAATAATCCTCATTATGTTATCCTCCCTAATGAGTTATTCATATCATGATTTTTACATATCTGTAAAGTTTATTATGTGTTTATATGTTTTTTACTCTTTATAATTATCTTATAGCAAATCCGGTATTTTAGGAATTCTTGCGTGCATCATTGTAGATTCGTAAAAACTCTAAATCAAAACCTGCGTTATAGAGAGGTCTCTCCATTCTTCAATCTTTAACAATGTCAGCCCATTGCCCTTTTTCGCATCCTGCTTGCAGCAAGATTTGTGTTCCTCTTGAATTCCTCCTGAGATAGTGTGAAAAGTGGAAAAAGTGTGTTCAACTTTTCACACTTTTTACGATTATCCAATTTTTTTGTGGAGAGAAAAAGATGACAGGTTATTTACCATTTACGAATCTTCCAACATCCTTTTTGACTGTTTCGGACTCATTCAATTACATGATTATTCTTTAATTTCGTAGTGTAATATTTCACTCGTTCCAGATTCCAGTGCAGAATGTCAGCGATCTCTCTGTGTAAATTTAGGGTGTTCCGCTAAAATACGTAATATTGCAATATCCACTTTCGTAAGATTAGACTCTTCTCCCCTATCTTGGGTAGTATTCTTGAAAGCTTGGGCTGTTTCCTGGGTGGCTTGGGTAGTACCTTGGGTAGCTTGGGCAGTACCTTGGGTAGTATTACTGCCAGTTTGGGGCGCATTAGTTTCTTTATCAGTCGCACCTGCGACTAATAAGTCGGTTGAACTGAGATATAAATTGATACGAAGGTAATCTTCCCAGATCAATAAACTCCGGTTCCTGCAATCCGTATTTCTCATCTCCTCAAAAAAAGCCTATCGATATGAAATTTCATCTCCTTTTGGTAATACTGAATCTACTTGATGACAATATACTAGGTTAATCGACAAATTATCTTTATCAATGTCCATCCTATCTATTAATGACCTAAAGTTTATGGATAAATCTTCGATGCTATATAAAGTCTTGACTTGCATGAAAAACAATGATAGAGAATCATATTCAAATGCTAAGTCATATTGACTATCCAATAAAAATGTCTGCCCCTCCTCCCAATAAAAACAATCGAAGCTTTTCTTTTTATCAATTCCAAGCTTTTCTTTTATCAATTTCAAGCTTTTTGAATTTCCAGCCTCTTTCTCAAAAACCTTTAACAACACTGTCCATCGTTTCTGCACTCCAGAAAAATTTTCAATTTTTCTTTAGCCCTAGTAATTGCAGTATAGAATATGGAATGAGTGATTTTTTCAGCATTGCTCGAAGGAATAATAATTTTGACAGAGTTATATTCCAAGCCCTGTGCTTTTATGTATTGATACCGCATATGAAACTTGAAAAGGAACAATTGATTTCAATCTATCAGCCTCAGTAGAGGTTTCATCATCAACTTGAATTACCTCTATTTTTATTCTTGTTTTACCATCTTCTGTTCCAATGAACATTATATCTTCAGCATTAAATTGCCATTCCTCAATATCAGCATATACATCAATAGTAAAACCATATTGACGTTTTCATCTTTTTCAATATCAATAATCTTTCCTTGAGATTATTGTATAAAAGCGTTAGAGCGTTTTTGTATCTAAAAATAATTCGATCCCCCACTTATATGACCACTCCGCCCAATGGTATTCTTTGTTTGGATTTGCATTTTGAAAGTATGCATTCATATTATTGAGTCCAAATTTTTCCATCATAGTTCAAACAAAGAATCACCTCATCATCATCTGATGATTGAAGAATTTTTCTGCCCTATTTCAGATGAAAAAGACCATCTATTACAAGTTTCTCAGTGATAATGGAATCCCATTGTTCTTACGCTTTTTCAAAGATCTTTTTAGTTCTTGTTTTTCTGTTCTCCATGTGTTTAACAACTCAACATTTGCGCCCTCTGTCTGAACAATATCTTTTGCATAATAAAACCAATTTCCAAAATCTATTGATTCAATCTGATATATATCACCAGCCAAAACAAGCTTGCAGTTATCATCAATTTTTCTAGAAGCTTACGCATTGTTCTATTATCAATGGTGCTACATTCATCAACAAAAATCACATCATAGCTTGCAAATGTATTCCTTTTCACAAAACCATCGATACTTTCGGAATTTGCTTCATCCGCATCATCAATCCGTCTTTTTAGATTTTGCAAAGCAGTATGAGTCTTTGCCAAATACAATTTATTTGAATCAGCTATTAGACTTGAAATATACTTCATTAACTTAGTTTTTCCTGTCCCTGCTGCTCCATAAAATCAATGCAACATTTGATTTTTTTGAAGATGTTCTTTATGGCAAGTAGTTTTTGCTCATCTTCAAAGTTTATTCCACAACTTTTCAAAAACCTTTCATTAGTAAGCGATTTATCCGGAAAATCTAAATTCCTACTTATTAATTTATCAAGAATAAATAGTGTGGATTCTTCGTACGACTTAATGGAGGCATGACCATCTTCAATACTAATTCCATACCCCTGACTCAGTTCCCACTGATCTAATGTAGCATTATATTTATTAATTTCCGTTTGACTAATATCATCTCCAATATCACAGTATAGTTCGCCTGATTCAAACATCTGGTTTTCTAGATTTTTGTACACTATAGAGCTGTCTGTTACATTGGAATCTTGTGTAATCTCCTGCAAATCACTAAAAGTTATTATGACTAGTTTTTCTTTCCTACTAAATTTGAAATATACGGATTTTTCTCAAACGGATAACACTTACTTGAAAGATATAACTGTCCCAACCTTTTAGCATCTTCATCATAAGGCAGCACAGCCTCCAGAACATCTTCACGAAGATTAAGAAGGATATATCTGATTGTGTACTTTCCTTGACACTTTTTCCCCAACGAAAAACGTGTTCTAAGTTGCATGAGTATCTCCTTATATTCACAAGTATTGGTGCCACCATATATTTCATCTAATGCCTTTTTGAAATTGAAGGCTTTCCAAATTAATGATGTCAAATAGATTCATTCCGGTTTTTGTCAAAAATTCATCAATGAAACATATTCGCCATAATTTTTACTCAATTTAATCGAATAGTTCAGAATTTTTCCGAGTTTATTCAAGCATCTTGCGGGAACTCCAACCTTCCAATTTGTTATTATCTTTATTGGTTTTTTTACGCCCCATAAATCAATATTCCCTCTAATATAGGCAATCTGCACTGAATAATCTGTCGAAATATCCTCCTTAGAGTAAACAGTGATTCTATTAAACTTAGTTGCATATAATCCAGCCAACTGTAAAGTAATCTCAAAGTATCGTTCGCCATTAACAAAAAATGGTGTTTTCTTTTGAATGTAATAACAATTCGCCGTTACATTCCCTGGATATAAATCTTCACGATTGACACATTCCACTATCTTTTCATAATACTCCGCATCAGTTGAATCAGTAGATAAAGGGAATTCCTCCAAGTTTTTCAAAACGGGGATTTGAATCTCTTGCTGTAAAAATCTTCTTATTTCCCACAAATAATTATAGTATTTCAGCATCAATCTCTCAGACTGCCCAATTTCCGGTATACGACGTCCAATATACTTAAGTCCTTTTAGAAAATCGCTCAGATATTTTGTTCTAGGATTAAACTGAGCAATCTCCCATGAGAGCCTTTCATTAACGATTGTATAACCCTTGTTATACGCATTTAAAATCAAACAGGCATAGCATAAATCATAGAGCTTATTAAGCATTCTTCTTGATGTAGAATCTCTTGATGTTTCATTATTTTGAATTTTACTTATCTCATGTGAAATATCCTCACATCTCTCTCAAACGATATTTATTGCATCTTCTCTTTTCAAATTATCTTTTATCAAGTTTTTCAAAAAACAGATGAGTGTCAATTACCCTTTGAAGTTTTGCAAAACTCTAAAACACTTTCATCTGTATATAATATTTCTTCGCTTGAGTCAAACTCAACTGTAATACTGCCATGTGAGAAATCAATCGAATTTAAAAAAGCTGGTGACATATATTTCCAAAACACTCTTTGCTTACCTTTTCTATCTGGATCTGTTACCACAAACAGTATCCCTGGATCTGCCGTCACTCCACCTGCAATAAATGCTGGGAAAGCAAGACTATTTAAACTATATTTGATGCCTCCATCAGTTTTCTCGCTTAAATGAGTACCTTTAATTTTGAACCAAAAAGTTTTGCTCCGGTATTTTGATAGCTGAGGATTCGATACAAATTCAAATGTTCCATCATGATTGGGCCATTTATCATCTGATGCAAAATTTGTATTAATTCTTCCGTCTGAAATCAAAAATGTCTCTAGTGTACTGACAGCTGCTCTATCTTCTGCTGATCTTATTGTGTGTGTTGCTATATGTTTTTAAATTAATTCTTCTCGTGTCTCCAAACTTACCACCATAACCTTATTAGTTTTTCATTACTAGCTCAGACCTTATTTGCCTTGTCTTTTATCATTTTATATGTTTTCCACTTTCTACCCTCTTATCATCCGGCTTTTTCTGCGTCTGTGAAATTGCCCAATACGAGTCAATCTTAATCATGTACCGTACGACGACCTTCTGTACAAAGAACCTGTATTCTTCTAATGGTAATTCCCCACTTTTTCCGGCGTTTGCTTTATTGATAAATATTCTATCATTGTTTTCTCCGTAAATGAAGTATAAGTTTCTACTAGCAATATAAGCATATTCCAAACTACGAATAGAAGCAATCGAACAATACGCTCTGTAAAACATATCTATTCAAAAAGTAATCCTAAAAAGTAATCCACAATAAAAAGCGCTTAACATCCTATTAATCAAAAATGATAAGTTTCTTATAATTCCATATTCTATTATCTTTGGTTCTGTTGTTCTCGTCTTACTTGATTATGTGCCTCTGCTTTTTGCTTTTCCTCTGGTAAGCATAGCGTTACTTAGCTCTCTAGCTAATTTCTTCACAGCTTCTTTTCCCACTTGTTTAATTTCGGTTTTAATCACCAAGCCTTCACCTTGCTTCATGTATTGTCCATTGAATTTAAAAATCTTTTTAATTACGGTCTACAATCATTCAACTGCATACTTCCCTACATATTTGGTGCTTTTTCTCCGGTAATAATAACCAGTTCTGAGTATCCTAATTATCTGAATATCTTCCTCATGAGCCTCTACACGAACTGCATCCGTCACAAATTCTAAAGCTTAGTCATAAGCGACCTCAGACACTTCATCAACAAGATTTATAATATCTGAAATCTGAAGCGTTACTCTTCCAATTATGCTTCGTGATCACGGAGCATTTGCCCCTATTCGGCAAGTTGATCTTCCTGTATCATAACAATATGTTCTTGCTTTTCCAAATGCTTACATCCACTTTTTAGGATCTTCTTCTAGCTCCAATCCATGTGCCTTACAAATATCAAATAATAGTTATCTACAACTGCATCATATACTATCTTCCGATTGTTAGTCTTACGAAGGGATGAAATCGGCGGAGCCGGATCCTGTTCTCTGTGTCAGGATATACACCCCAATACAAAGTAGAGATGTTCCACTTCTACTTGAGCAAGGGTTTCACCCTCAATCTGACAAGGTACTTCGTACTTGTCCCGATGAGGATTACATTTCTCACCCAAGCCAATTGGCTTTTTCTCACTGATTCCAACAGGACATTGCCTCCTGGACTCAGCCCAAAAGATTGCATCCCCTGGACTCTTCTCAATTGCTCGGATTTCATTGTTCCATGCTCTGACTAATCCGAACTACCGATTTTTCCAAATGCAGCCTAACGAATGCTTTCGGACAAAAGAAAAAGCCGGTATGATTTCTCTGTTCACAAAACCATATCGGCTCTCAATAGACTATTATACTTTTTAGAAATCCACCATCTAAGAAACTATCAGGAAATTTATATATTACCTCTTTTCCATCAAAGTCAAGGTAAACAAAAGACTCATAGAAACCTTTAACAACTTCTTGCCTTCTAAAATGGAATACTTACTAAATCTCCTACACTGACATAAATTTTAAGAAAAAGAGTTTGGATATTGTCCAACTCTGCTTATGTCCAAATACAGTTGATTATACTGGTTTCTCAGCAACCATTTTCGGCATATTGGTCTGGTCAATATCATAATTAAAAAGTGCTATTTATTAACGGTCTCAGGGCTCTATCTGCGTTAAAATAGAAGATGGCATTGCTACCAGTTGAACATCAAATTTTAATGATGGTTCTATTCTAGAACTTGCATTATGAATTCGCATTGAGACATTCCATCCCTGATCGCAAACAACAAAAATGGTATTTTTGAATTGTCTTTCAAAAGCCTATCTCGTAAAATTTTGTAGGCATCTTTATTACTGGAACATCTACTAGTGCTTTCCGTTTTCCATCTGGTCTATTCAATGTCCCATTCATATTAATAGACTCTATTTGAGTGTATCCACGTTGATCATTCATGATTATTTTATAGAAATCATTAACTCCCATAAGGTATCGAATTAGGCGTTCCGAATTTCTCTTGGATGATCAGCATCTAGGCGTTTCAGTTCTTTCATAAATGCATTCAGAACAGGAACATAACAATCATCCTCTTTATCATTCAGTTCTGTCCATAGAGCAGGTAATCCATCTAACTTACTCTCATCTCTTCGCTTTCTTAGGGAAGGAAAACCTTATTAACGTCTGCGAAATACTCATCAGAGCAAGAAATCCCAAACCAATCTTTTCCAAAATCAATCTGATCTGATAACCTACTATGTTTGACAGCCTCATGATTATGCTTGCATGAGAATCCGATTTCCCAATCCTTTCCCCTAAGGCAAAGAACATCTCGGACATCTCCCTTTTTGACCTTGCTTATCTGTTTGTGAGGGCAATTGTCATGGGAGAAGTCTCATTTGCTAATTGCGGTTCTAACCTATCAATAATTCTAATTGCGGCCTCCGCGCCCTGAAGATATCTATTCTTTTCCTCTTGCATAAGATTATAGAAGGCCCTATTAGCAGTAGTCATTTGAGGACTTTCACTCAAAGATACCTCCACTGTATTATGGTATTTTTATATAGAACATATGCACATGCAAACTCAAACGCTTTTCCTGTCTCAGTCTGTTTTCCGCTCTTTTTCCATTATGAAGTGTGTTTGAAAGTACTCCGTAAAGATGTGTAGCAACAATCTCTGCTAGTTTTACCGGAACAGCATTTCCTATTTGCTTATATTTTGATACGATATCTCCGTAAAATTCTAAATCAGCTGGAAATGTTTGAATAGCCGCGGCTTCTCTCCAACTTAATCTACGGGTTTCTCCTTCTGAACCAAACTTCCATAAGTCTTTATCAATCTTAACCATATCTGGGGAACCTACTAAAGCGTAACCTGTTTTTGCCATCGCCGGTATGGTATAGGAAACATCATCCCATCCCCTTTTACGATTTCTGCTCATAAAACGACTACTATACGGTGCATTACAAACCTCTTCTGGTGTTGGTTCAGGAAGATTTTTTAATGCTTCTCTCATAGTCACTTTATAGTTTCTAGGCACGGGATATTCAAAACCTTTTATGCCCAAATCCTTTCTAAAACCAACAATGATAACACGCCTCGATCTTCCGGTACTCCGTAATCTCTGGCATTGAGCAGCTTACAATAAACGTTATATCCACAATTTGAAAAATCCTCGATAATTGCTTCAATGATACTGCCGCCACCCATTGTTAATAAGCCTTTAACATTCTCACCAACAAACATTTGGGGCTTTTTAGCTTTTACAATCCTTACATAGTGCTTATAAAGTACATTTCTTGAGTCATCAATCTTTCTTGGTCCACTCAGAGAAAAACCCTGACACGGAAATCCACCTAGTATAATGTCCGCGTCAGGAATATCTTCTGCATCAATTTTTTGCGACATCGCCACATACTACTTTTGCAGTACTCCAGTTCTCATGAGTTTTACAAAGCATCAGACTCAAAGTCATTTGCCCAAATCGTCTTGAAACCGGCTCTCTCAAATCCCATATCGAGACCACCAGCTCCAGCGAAAAGGCTGATTGCCGTAAATTCTCTCACGTTTCAAACTCTCCTTTATTATATTTATGCTTATTGCACCCATAGTCGGTCGTATAAGCTTCATTACTATATCATATTAATTTTCTCTTCAATTTATCAATCAGTTTTCACGGTATTTCTTGATCTAAAATCATCGTAAATGGTTAATAACCCGTCATCTTTTTCTCCATTGATTATTCCGGCGTTTTGAGAGCCACTGAATCCGATACGCAGATCCACCAAATCCGAGTGGCGGAGCCATGCGGAATCAAATGTCATTCCGATGTTCAGAGCCATATCCTACAATGAATTTACGGCAATTGTGCCGGACTCATTGAAAGGAGGACTCAGGATGTCCAAAGAAAAACAAATATTGCTATGCTGTGCTTCCGGTTTCAGCCAGAGGAGACGGCAGATACTCTCGGCGTATCACGAAACACAGTTTCTGCAGTAGTCGCAGCTGCAAAAAGGCAACACATCAGTGCCCAGATGCAGAATTAATGGATGAGCCGGATCTCATCTTAAAACTGTTTCCGGAAAAGGCTTTCGAGCCGACTCAGGAAACACCGGACTTTGACAAGATTCATAAAGAGCTACTGCGCTCAGGTGTTACTCTCCGTATTTTGTGGGATGAATACCGTGATGAATGCTTAACAGCAAAAAGTCCACCATACATGTACTCTCAGTTCTGTAAGCTGTACAGCGATTACGTCGATCAGCATCGTCTTACGATGCACCTCCAACATAAACCCGGTGATAAATGCATGGTAGACTGGGACGGGACAACACTCTCCTTCTATGACACTGTCACTGATGAGACCTTATACATGTTATCTTTTCGTTGCTACGCTTCCTTTCAGTATGTACTGTTATGCAGAAACTTGTCTCACAATGAAGCAGGAAGACTGGATTAATGCTCATGTACATATGTATGAATACTTCGGTGGTGTGACTAGAATCCTCGTGAGTGACAACCTTAAAACGGGAGTCATAAGCAATAAAAAGAACGATGATCCTGTCATGAACCGCTGCTATCAGGAGTTGGCTGATTATTACAAAACAGCCCTTCTTCCGGCAAGAGTTTTGAGCCCAAAGGATAAGGCGGACGTAGAAGGAGAAGTTGGCAAACTAACTTCTCACATCATCGCAAAACTAAAAAACAGAAGATGCTTCAGTCTCACTGAACTTAACGCAGAGGTACGAAAGCTTCTGGATGCTTACAACCGCAGAGATTTCCAGAAAAAAGACGGATCTCGTTATTCGGTTTTTTCCAATGAAGAGATACTGTTCATGCAGACTCTACCCGGAATACCGCGGATGCCTGTTCTCTTAAAGCTGGCAGATAAGTACTCCACTGAACGTCTGGAAAACGCATGCAAAGTGGCTCTTAAACATATCCCCATTCCCGCTATAGAAATATACGGCTGATAATGGAGGCAGGTCAAGATTTGAAAGAGTCTGAAGAAAAGACTGAGACGCCATTTTCCAAAGATCCTGTTAATCGTTATACGCACCTGCGTGGAGCATTCTACTACGGAGGTGCTAACCATGAATAATGAGACCATCCTTAAGATGCAGAAGATGCGTCTTCCGGCGCTAATCCAGAACTATCGGAAACAGTTGGAAAACCCGGAAATGTACGACTATATGACTTTTGAAGAACGTGTCACTTTGATGATTGATGCGGAATACGGTTCCAGAGAGAACAACAAAATCAAGCGTCTTCTGAAACAATCCGGCATTCCGAATAGAACTGCTTACATGGAAGTGATCGAGTACCTCCCTGACAGGCATCTGAACAAAGAAGTCCTTTCTCTGCTTCGGACAAATGACTACATTCGCAAGGGGCTGAACGTTATGCTGATTGAGCGACAGGATGTGGAAAGACATATATAGCTTGTGGTCTCGCAACAAACGCATGTCATCACGAATACAAGACTCTATACTATCGTTTGAACGAATTCTTTGCGGAACTGGAAACTGCAAGAATACAGGGGAAGTACGAAGAACTACTTGTTCGTCTCGGAAAAAGTACCCTCATGATACTGGATGATTTTCTGCTGCTACCAACAACCTCCGGACAACAGCGAGATTTGCTCATTCTGATGCGAGCAAGAGATGAGAACCAGAATTCAACTGTGCTATGTTCTCAGGTTTCTGTTCAAGGATGGCACGAACGCCTTGGGAGTGGTGGTGTAGCGGAGCTGAGCGCCCTTGACATTCCAACTAATTTTTGTTAGATAGTAACCAACGCTTGAACAGCAGTTTGTGCTGCTCAAGCAACGTAACTTTCATAGAAGACCATCATTTACAGAAAAATTTCAGACTCTCTTTCGATCCATCAATTCAGTGGAGAAGTTACTAATATTCTTGTATGGTCTGAAATTCTCAAGAAAGGAAGTTGCAATGATGAAATTAATATATCGAGTTTTTGCTAACTGCCAATTCAATTATTTTGTTATTAATGTGTATTTGTAAAGAAAAAAATATGGATAAAAAAATCTTTGGTATCTACACTGTTATTTTGTATGCTTTGATTCCATTGTGTTTAGCCTTTATTTGTATATTACTTAGCCATCTTCTGTCGAACGATTGCATGAACGGCGATATTCTTGGAATTGAGTTAGCAAACGACGCTTATCTTCCAAGTTATCTAGGCTACTTTTTGTGGCGCTAGTATTCCTACAAAATGATATTTTTGACACTGCTCTTCGTATTTTCAATTCTTTTTCTATTTGTTTTCTGTTCACAAGCCCTATACTATAATCCTTTATTTCTAATTTTAGGATATAAATTTTATTATGTGACAAATTCAAAAAGTATGAAAATATTTATAATTAGCAAACGTGAATTACGAATATGCGACAGTTTCACCTTTAACAAATTAAAAAGAATCAACAACTACACCTTTATTGATAGGGAGGATGATTTATGAATTATCTAATCGCTAGAGTAAATGACCATAAAGAAAAAAATATCGTAAAATCATTGCAGACAATACTGTCTTCTATAACTCTGCCTAGCAACTTAAAAATCATCACGAATATACACCAACATATAAGTTAGAAGATGACGAGTGGTATTCAGTTAACAATTTTTCAAAGAAAGATTTCTGTATTGAACTAATAAAAGATAAGTTTGATACTACATCTTATAAACCTCTTACTAAAGCAGAGCCTTGTAATGTTACATATCTCTGTGCTTTTCAAGACAATACTGTTTATTATTTCCAAAGAGTATTCAAACATAGTGTCCTCGAAAGAAAAAGCTGTCATTCTTGGGGATGAAATTGCTGTGAAAAGAAAATCCTAAGCAAATCATTTTTTATCTGATAATGCAGATGCAATTTACGTTATAAATGAAGACACTCTCTACTTTCGTAAGCTTGAAACAATTTCACCAATATTTGTGGGTATAGATGTTCTTTATAGAGAAGCTACTAAAAAAGAGGTAAGCGATTTTCTAGGGCAAACATTTATCCATACAGGTGAAGGATATGGCGTTGAAAAAGTTGGAAAGGCAAATCTGACGACGCATCGCTATAGCGATTGAAAATTTCAATAAACTTAAAAAAGAGCAAAAAAACCGTCGTTATTAAATACACAAACGATTATTATCCTCAATTAAATTTTTGATGGTAATTCATTTACAATCAAAAAGTGAAGATGATATGAAATACCTTTTTGTATGGGTTGGAACAGCTTTTACTATACTACGCCTGCAACAAATGAAAAGCGTGTTGCAAATTCAGTAAGCAGAATTCTCGTAAATGGTAAATAACCTGTCTGTCCAACAAAATCTGGTTTTATTCTTCCTACAGCTATCCGGTAATTCCTCCAACCAAGGCATCAGCTTTTTCAATTCTTCCTCAGGAACATTTTCTCTTGGATATTTGAGGAGCCCCTTTAGTAGGTATGTAAAAGTATTCGTAGGGTTTTTAGTTGGTTTGCCTTTTGCACTTTCCCGCAATACTGTATAGAAGAGCACTGGCAGAGGCTCCTCTGACAGAATCGATGATGTGCCAGGAATGCTTTCCAACGCAGAAGCTTCTATGCTTCAGCTCTGCGTCATTATTATCTAGAGGAATTAAAGCATCCTGCAAGAAAAAGATGACGGTTATTTACCATTTACGAAGAAAGCAATGTAAAATTCTATAAAAAGCGGAATAAATGCCAAGTCCCACCGGAAATAAAATAAGCACAGAAAAAGCACATAGCTGAAAGATTTTTATATTCTTTTAGCTATGTGCTTTTCATTTTCTTATAAAACATAATCTCATATATTAATTTTTATTTTTCATTTAGCTCTATTCTTGTAAATAGCTATGCTTACATAAACTATAATATAAGCAATTGTATCATTTATAAATATATTCTATAGGCATTAGATGTAGTTCAACAAAAAGCCTGAAATGAACACATATAGAAAAAGCTAATATAATAAAAACCAAGTACGGAATTAAACAATTAAATATTGTATTTTTAAAATCAATATCTGCTACAATGCCAATAATAATGGAACCAATTAGTTAATACTGCCCTATCCAAAATATGAAAGTAGGTATCGTTTTGTATTACCCATGAGCAAATTTATTATGCAACCCGCTATTGTGGCAACCGTAAAAATAGAACAAAAATAATATTGCTATATTTTTAATAACCTACAAGTAATTTTTCATAACACTCTACCCTATCTATTAACCAAAGCCTCCCAGCAAAAGATGGAAGGCTTTCTAAACTATTTACCTAAACTCAACAACTCCCTTTTAGACCTATTTTTTTCTTGCTTTTTAATATCAAAACAGTATCATTTAGAAAATTTCACTATACCAAAATCGCTCTAACCCTTTATTTTCAAGCGTTTTATGACAGCAATTTATTTGCTTCCATCATTCCATCTCAATCGTTCCTGGCGGCTTGGATGTCAGATCATAGAACACCCTGTTCACTCCCTTTACCTCATTCACGATTCGATTCATCACTCTCGAAGTACGCTGAAGGGGATATCCGCACATTCCGCGGTCATAAAAATCATCGGTAATCACCGCGCGGAGAGCTACCGCATAGTCATAGGTACGGAAGTCTCCCATCACGCCCACGGAGCGCATATTGGTGAGGGCAGCAAAGTACTGGCTGTAAGAACGGGAAAGTCCCGCCTTCTCAATTTCTTCACGGTAAATGAAGTCCGCATCCTGTACCATGCGAACCTTCTCCGGGGTTACCTCTCCGATGATTCTTACCCAAGTCCCAGTCCGGGAAGGGCTGGCGATAAACCAAATGCTCCGGAAGTCCAAGCTCCAGTCCTACCTTACGCACCTCGTCCTAAAGAGTAGGCGCAGAGGCTCTACGATTTCCTTAGGAAAATGTTCTTGGGAAGCCAGCCCACATTGTGGTGGGACTTAATCACTGCGCCCTTTCAATACCGGATTCCACCACGTCTGCGTAAATGGTTCCCTGAGCAAGGAAGTCCACTGTTCCGATTTTATTTGCCTCACGCTCAAAGATACGGATAAACTGCTCTCCGATAATCTTTCTCTTCTTCTCCGGATCTTCCACTCCGGCTAATTTCTCAAAAATACTCTTCTCCCCGCATTGACACGAACGAAGTTTAACTCGAAATCTCCTTCTCCGAAGATTTCCTCTACCTGATCGCCTTCATTTTTCCGAAGAAGGTAGTCATTCTGAATACACAGTACAGCTGCTTTCCGATGGCTCTGGAAAGAAGCCCTGCTGCAACAGAACTGTCCACACCGCCGGAAAAGAGCCAGAAGAACTTTACCGGAACCGATTTTATTTTTCAAAAGAGAAACCTGCTCCTCCACGAAGGACGCCATCTTCCAGTCTCCGGTACATTTGCAGACGTCATAGAGAAAATGATGAATCATCTTCTGTCCTTCTACGCTGTGCTGTACCTCCGGGTGGAACTGCACCGCATAAATCTGTCTCTTACTATCTTCCATTCCCGCAACAGGACAATGCTCGGTATGGGCAGTAATCTGAAAGCCCTCCGGCACCTTGGCAATATAGTCGGTGTGGGACATGAAAACAGTGGTCTCTTCCGCTACATCGGAGAAAAGCACGGAGGACTTCTCTACATGGGTTTCCGTCTTTCCATATTCGCTGACAGGGGCGGTAGCCACCTCTCCTCCAAGCTCATAGGCAATAAGCTGCGCTCCATAGCAGAAGCCGAAAATGGGGATACCCAGCTCGAAAATTTCCTTTCCGATATGCTGGCTTTCCTCCTTGTACACGGACTGTAAATCTCCCGGTAAAGATAATTCCCTGGGATTTAATTCTTTAATCTTCTCTATGCCAATGTCGGAACTGTAAACCTCTGCATAAACCCCTTCGTCTCTTACTCTCCGGGCAATCAACTGGTTGTACTGTCCACCAAAATCCAATACGAGAATCCGCTCATGATTCATTTTTCTTTCCCTTTTTCTTCAGTTCGTCCAACGGCAACAAGATAGATAAACTACCTTTTTAAAGGCTCACACACCACTCATTATAGTGCCTAGGAAAAGACTTATGCAAGTCCTTCTTTGGTAAGCTATATAAGTCTACTTTAACAAGTTTTTCGCTCTGCTTTGATAAGCTTTTTAAGTCTACTTTACCAAACTTTTTAAGTCTGTCGTGACACGCCTACAAGTCCACTTCCTCTCCAAGGAGAAGGAATATAGGACTCTTCGCCTTACTTTTTCCTAAAATCTGCTCTAAGGCTTCGCTGTATAAGTCGATTTGCTTTTGATATCGATTCCTAAGCTCTTCCTCATCCTTCACCCGGTCGGTCTTATAATCCACAAGAATAATGCCGTCTTCCTCCATGATGAAGGCATCAATGATTCCCTGGAGGATTACCTTTTCAACATTATCCCCCCCATCCTCCGGAAATAGCTTCTCATACTCCACTTCCTGCATAAAAATGCTGTTCTCGATAAAAGGGTATTTTTTCCTATAAGGGCCTTGGCAAAAAGCTGTCCTAAGGGTGAGTCCAAGAACTTCTTAAGCTTTTCGTGATTCAGTAAGTCATATTCCTCCGGAGAGAAATTGGATAGCTGGGAAATATCCTTGGAATAATCGTAAAAGGCTAAGGCGTGGTGATAGCTGTCGCCTATTGCAGCACCGATATTTTTTCCCTCTGCTTTCATTTTCTGAATCAAGGGGCTGTCTGGCTTCTCTTTGGCCTGCTGCTTTTCTTCAGCATTAGCATTAGCCTCATCCCATTCCGGGGCAACTGCCCTTCCTTCCTGCCCGGATTCAGAAAGTGCCTCTCCATGCTCCTCCATGGCCTTCATTTTCAATAAGGAAACGGAGTACTTGGGACTTCTATGGGTGCTTTTCTCAAAGGGATAGACATAGGAAAAATGCTCTTCCATAGCTTTTCTCCGCCTTTGTCTTTTCCCGCCCTGTTCCCAAGAACTCGTAGAGCTTTTTCTCAAGGAAATAGCTTCTCCCAAGGCTTTTCCTTCATTTTCCTCTAAATCCTCTTTCGAGAGAAAACGAAGGGCGATTTCTTCGGTTTTGGTACTTTCAAAGAAACTCCGGGAATAGGTCATTATAATCCAGGCAAGATAAAGTCGCTCCTCGGATATCTTCAAGAGACAGCCGTTCTTGCACCGGGAATTTCTTCATTAAATCCTCTTCATTTTTTTGCAAACGCCGAGTGAGAATCAGCTTTTCCTCTGCTCTGGTCATGGCAACATATAGCACCCTGAAGCTCTTCTCCAAGGCTCTCCGCTCCCCTTTCTTTCATAATAGCGATTTTGTGGAGGAGGGTACTTTTATCCTTGTTTCCAAATCCAAATAATCCAGCAATGCCCCAGATCTGAATCCATTAACATTTTTGCCTTGGAATCCATCTTGTTAAAGCTCTTATGCAGCTGGGAAAAGGAAGACCACCTTAAACTGTAGTCCCTTGGAGTGGTGGATGGACATAATCCGAAGCAGGTCGTCCTTTTTCCGAGAACACCGTTGCCTCTCCCTGATCCTGCTCCTGCTTTTTCACCTTTTCAATATAGCGGATAAAATGGAATAGTACTGCTAGCTTCCTTTTTCAAACTGCTTGGCATCCTCTAAAAGCTGGTCCAGATTGGTATGCCGCTTCTCTCCTAAGGGTAGCGCCCGCGCATAGTTATAGTAGTCCGTCTCTTCATAGATCAAGGTCAGTAGGGAATGAAGCCGTAAGGAACGGGATAGTCTACGATAGCGTTCCAGCTTATTTTGAAAATTCTGCCATTTTTCTTCCAGAGCAGGAGGCAATGCTTTTCTGCCTGTAAGGATAGATTTACTGCATTTTCCTTGCTCTTATCATAGGGATTTTTCGTATAGGCTTCCTTAGCCAATACAATCTGTCCCAACTCTTCATCCGTAAAGGAAAATAAGGGGAGCGCAGTACTGCTGCCATGGGGATGTCCTGTCTTGGATTGTCAATGATGGCAAGGAAGGATAGAATGGTTTCCACCTCTACCGCAGAATAATAGCCGGTTTTTAGCTCCGCATAGGCAGGGATTCCTTCTTTTTCCGAAGATATCCACCATTTCTCTGGAAACGCTGTGGGGAGAACGAGGAGAATCACCATGTCCTTATAGGCATAGCCCTTTTCCAAAAGCTCCCGAACTCTCCCCTGCAATCATCTTACATTCCAGCTCTAACTTGCTGAGGATTTTCCGGAGGAACTATTGGAGGAGCTGTTGCCATCGTCCCCTTTACTATCATTCTCTTTACTATCTTCGTCTCCATCTTCATCACTAGAACCGGTTTTTCCAACTCTAAGAGAAGCAGTTCCGTTTGATCCCGTCTCTGCTTGCCTGTAATTGGAGCCTCGCCCTCCGGCTTTTCCTCTTGTACTATCTCTTCCTGCCTTGCTTCTTCTGTTCTTAGCTTCCCCTAAGAATAGACTATTCTCCAAAGTCATATTCAATTTCCCCGAAGTCCTTTTTCATAATCTTAAAGAACAGGGCATTTACAGCAGAAAGCACCCTTCATCGGAACGAAAGTTCTTCCGAAGGAAGATCTTGGGATAGTTTTCATCGTGGTATTTTTCCAGGAATAGCTCCGGTCTTGCCATTCGGAATCGATAAATGCTTTGCTTAACATCCCCCACCTGAAAGACATTGGGCTTTCCAAAGCGCTCCTGAGAAAGGGCACGAACAATATTTTCCTGCACAAGGTTTGAGTCCTGGTACTCGTCCACCAGGATTTCCCGATAGGACTTAGCCAGCTCATCCGCCAAGGCACTATAGCGGACTTCCTTCTCTTTCCCCATCTCTATCTCTTTAGTACCATATTTACCGGCTTCTATCTCTTCCTCGATTTCTGCCTCTGCCTCGATAGCTCCATCATCTCCATCCTGATACAAAAGCTTCAACGCAAAATGCTCCAAGTCCGAAAAGTCCAGTACTGCCCTTTCTTCCTTTTCTTTTTGATAGCGCTCTGAAAAGAGAAGGCAAAGCCGCACAAGCTCCAGGATTCGCTTCTGTCCCTTTTCCTCCACTTCCTCTTCCAGCTCTTTTGGAATCAGCCTATAGTTCTCCTGCCAGGTCTTTAGAGTCTTCTCCTCTTTCTCGAAGGGACTCTACCAATTCTTTTCCCTCCGACTTAGTGCTCTTTAGGCGCCCAAAGGATAGACTCTCCAGTCCTCTTACCAAGTCTTCCAGATTATCAGTATTTGCAAGGGCAAGGCACTGATCCCTTTCTTCTAAAATTCGTTCTTCATACTCTATAGGGCCATTTGGCTCTCGGCATAGGTTCAGGGCGTCTTCATAGAGAGAGACAGATTCTCCAAACGGCTCTTCATATCTTCGTAGAGATCCATTTCCATTTTCCCTACGAGAATGGGAGTCTTCCTCTAAAAGCCCCTGCAAATAGGTACTAGGGAAAGAGCATGGCGCTGTACCAGCATATAAAGCTTTAGAATCAACTCCTCTATACCTTTGTCCTTCTTTCCCATGGAGAACTGATCCACAGTCACAGTAGGAAGGACTCCTCCTTCCTTTCGTACTCCTCCTCCAAAAGCTCCTCTAAAAATATCCGATTGGAGCAGGGACATTTCCCCGCATCCCCAATTCGAAAATGGGCGTCTATGGAAAGTAAGCATAATTTTCCTCGATAAGTCGCTTGCAAAAGGCGTGAATGGTGCTGATATTTGCCGTTGGAAGCAGGGCAATTTCCCGAAGAATCCGCTTGTCATAGCCCTTTTGCAAATGCTCTTCCAAGCGTTTTTTGATTCTTTCCTTCATTTCCTCCGCCGCAGCCTCGGTAAAGGTCATCAAAACCAAAGAGGAAAGGGAAGCATTTTCCTCTAAAAATCAGGGACAGCACGTGTTCCACCAGCACTGCCGTCTTTCGGAACCTGCCGCCGCAGAAAACCAGCAGATTTCCTTCTCTATGGGCGATTACCGCCTTTTTGCTCTTCCGTCCACAATGCCATGTTACTGCCCTTTCTTTTCGATACTTTCATCTGCAATGCCATCTCGCTGCCTTTTTGATACTTCTGTCTGCACTACTTTTTCGCTTATTTCTTCTGATATTTCTTTTACACTCCGGCATCTTCTTGCTCTTTCTTCTGAAACTTCTCTACCCACTCCTCCCAGATAGCTTCTTCCTCTCCTTTTTCCATGCTTCTATAGGAAAAGCCGAGGGAGGTCCGGGTCAAAAGCCGCAGATGCTGTGATAGGGGCAGTAGGTGCAGTGTCTTATCCAGACTCTCCCGAATAGGGATATATCCTCTCTCCTCCAGGATTCTCTTACAATCCTCCTCCACCCTCTCCCGCACATAGGAAAGCATAGCCAGAATCTTTTCTTCTTTGGCAACAGAGCCCTTTTTCCTCTACAGCGCTGTTTTTCTCCTTTACCGGAAGCAAAAGGCTGTCTCCCTTTAGCTCCCTGTCCATGCGGAAAATGATGTCCTTATCCCCGTTGATTAAGCCCTTAGGTCTTGAAGCCTTCAGCTTTTTCCTGAAAAAGCTCCTCCTCAGTCTGCTCTTAAAGCTTAGGCTTGGGTTATCCATGGTGAAATAAAAACAGCCCCTGCAGGATGCAATTTTGTAGTCGGATGTCTCTTTCTCTCCTCCTCCAACAAGATGGATAGGTAGAGGAAGCTGAATCTGGAGTCCCGCCTTTAAAAAGATCCAAGGAAAAATCCGTATTTCCACTCTATAGTCCAAAACCTTTAGGTAATAATCTTCTCCTCATCCAGGTAGCTGTCCACCCAGCTACCCTTCCCTAAAAGGACAGGGTATCGCTTTCATAGTGAAAAATCCCTGTTCCAGGGCTTCCACCTGAAAATCCTCCGGATAGCTGCCGTTCCAGCGCCCAGAGGATGGTTTTGCATTTTTCCTTAAACTTATGGAGAAAAATATTGGTTCCGTCCCCTCTAAGAAGGGAGCAAATTCCGGATCCTGCTCACTTTCCGCTATGGCGAAATTAAGATACTCCTGGAAATGCTGGGTAAGCATCTCTCCTTCAGCTTTTCTTCCTTTACCTTCTTAAAAAGCTTTCCACCAGCTTATGGTAAAGATTTCCCAAATCAAAAGCCTGAATCTCCGCCTCTTTTCTTTCCTGCAAATGTAAGCCGAAGTGAAGGAAATGGAAAAGCACAACGATTTAGCTCTTCCAGTCGGCTTACGGAGCCTCTGATTTTGTCTCCGTAAAAGCTCCTTGGACAGTTCTTTGCTTAGGGGCAAATGTCGATTCTCCCAAAAAACTGCATCCAAAAGTTTTTCCAAATCCTTTTTGTACTCCTCCTTTTGCCAAAGGCTATGGAGAAGCTGAAAGGATTCCAGCTGAAAATAAGGAAGAACTTCTTCCTCCGAACGGAATAGGGCTTCCTTTTTGCAAAGTTTCGGTAATTCCTTGGAAAGGCTGGCTATTTGCCTGGAAAAAGCTCTGCATTTCCTGTGCTTCCCTGATCCAGCTTTCGTATCTTAAGCTTGGGAAAGAGCTCGTAGGACTTCTTGTAAAATAGGAGAAATTCCTCCTCTGCCTTTCGGTATTCTCAAAGGTGGGATAGATGCAGCTCTTCCTTGGGGCTTAGGAAGGCATGATAAAGGTAAAACTCCTGAATATAGCTTTCCTCCCAGGCCAAGGGAGATAGGGTACAATGCTCCTGCCGTAAAAAGCTCTTTTCCTCCTCGGTAAAGAGGGACTTCTTCTTTGGGGGCAGGGAATGAGTCCTGCATTTAAGCCCAGGAACAAAAATGCCCTTGGGGATTATGGAAACGGGAGCAGGTTAAGTCTCCCACCAGTACCTGATCGTTTGTTGCAGGAATCTGCCGCAATTTTTCTAAAGATAAAGCCATATCGAAAAAGGCGGAAAATTCTTTTTTGTTTACCGGAATTTCTCCCAATCCCTCCTTCATTTTGGAAAGAAGAAGCTGAATCTGAGCTTTTACGCTTCGCTCTAAGCTTTGGGACAGGGAGTCCATGCCCTCATTTTTAAGGAATATAGCCTCCTTCCAGCTGAAACAGCCCCATAAGCTTTTCCGTAAAACCTTCCAAGCTTTCAATTCTTTCTTTAAGGCCATGGCTTCCTTCATTTTTCCTCTAAAAGGCTGAAGAGGGCTTCCGCTTCCAGTAGCTTTCCTCTTGAAAAAGGCTTCATAAAGCGGATTTCCTGCTCCTTTTGGCTCTGCTCTTCATTTTCCAGGGCATCAATCCTGTCCCTTCCTCCCATGCCCCTGTAGGGAGACACCTGAAGATAACGAAAAAGGAGTCGTAAAGCAGCTCTCTCCATCACCTCCAAGGCGGAGCGGAGAACCTTACTGAAGGGGGAGTCAAAGAGCTTAATGTCCTCCTCCAAAAGAGGAATAGCAAATTTTCTTCCCTGCTGAAAAGCATCCCTATACAGCTCCACATCCGAAGCACTACCCTGATCTCCTGATATCGATATCCCCTTTCTCTACCAGGTAGCGGATATGGCTACAGTACCTCCACCTCTTTTTAGAAATATTGGCGGCTTTGATGACGGAAATGCCATGGGGACGGAAGGATAGGCTTTGCCCTCCTGTAAAAATCCCTCTACCAAGGTCTGTGAGGCAGGAATTTGCTCAAATCAGAAGTAAAGCCTCTCTACTCTTTTTCTCCCTGTTCTACTGTCTATTTCATTTAGGAAAGGGGAGTAAGAATTTCACCCTTCAGCCTCTCTCTTGATAAAAGCTCCTTTATCGCTTCTTCTATAAGATAAAGAGGATTCCGCTTCTTCCGTTTCAAGCTCTGAGATATTTTTCCCGGAAAACTCCAGGAAAAATACAACTCTCCTGCCCTTTCCATCAAAAACCTCTATACAAAGAAGCTGGATGGGGGTAAAAGCTCTGTAAAGCCGTCAAAATCAGGATGCTGTCCTTTCTAAAGTATTGTCCTTCCAAAGGGCGGATATTCCTGATCCGCTAAGCCTTCCTCCGTGATTCTTCCGGTCTTGAAAGGTAGAGCAGGAACTCTTCATAAATATATACTGATCCAAAAACTTGGCTCTTGTTGACACCTTTTGATTTTTCAGCGCATTTTCGTAAATCCTCCGGGCTTACCTGTACTGCATACATTCGGAGATCTGGGACTTCATTCTTCCACAAAAGAAAGACTCTTCCGCCTCCCTTTGGTAGTAGCTTAGCTGCTTTTTCTTCTTGCCCAAAATCAGTCGAAGAATCATCATTTTCCCCATCTCATCTAAGGAAAGGCGCTTTGATTGGTATTCTCAAAGGCACGGTAATAGAGCCTTTGAAGCTAAGAACGTCCACGTTCAAGATGCCCTTTTCCCTGATTTTCGCTGTGGGATACGATTCTTTTTGCATGGCAGGTATCCTGCTCCGTCAAGATAGTAAATCTGCCTATGATAATCCTTCCCTTACCCTGCAAAGCCTTTCGAATCAAATATTCCGTTTTTCCGGAACCGCCGTCTCCGGATGATTTTGGTAGCTTGGACATCAAAGCCTCCTTTTTGTAGTGCTTTAAAACTAATGCTGTTTATTTTGTTTTTGTATATTTTGCTTCTTCAAATCTATGTTCAGGAAAGACCTCAAACATTCTTTTCTACAAAGCTTTTGCTATCCTTTTTAATTCTAGGCAAATGAATCTGATTCCCCTCTCCTTCATTTCCCTCTATTAAATATAGCCCTCCTTAAGATCCGACTCCAAAAAGGCGAATCCAATGCAGGGAGTCTTCGAAAGCTCCGATAAAAATAATACAAAAGACTGTAGTCATATCCCAGTTGTAAAAAGCCGGAATGCCGTAGACTCTATCATTATAATGCATCCAGTCCTTTGCCTTCCCTAAAATATACTCGCCCAAGGGAAGATTTTTCCAGTCTACTCTTACATTCCTCATAGGAAAGGAGGAAGTAGCAGGCAGTCTGCCGGTTAGGGTATGGAGATTATTGCCGTTTTTCAGCACAAGCTCCGTAGCCTTATGGTCAATGGAGAAGTTTAACTCCTTCATTTCTTTCTTGGCAAAAATCAGGGGCTCTGTAATTCCTCCCATAAAGTAAATACCCTTCACATAGGAGAAAAACGCTGCGTCCAGCATATAGGCTCCGGCAATATTGGTGGTGGAGCCGGTAACCAGGATATCCACCTCTCCCGGATAACGCTTTACCGTTTCTAAGATTTTTTTGGAGGCTTCTTTCTCCCACTGTCTTGGGGCATCCGCCCCGTACCAAAGGGGAAGCTCCTCCCTTCTTCTCTCCTTTAGCATCTTCTTCGTGTTTTCATAGACCACAGCGGTTTTGTTGTTTCCAAAGGAGGAAGATACCCCAAGAAGTTCTACATCCTTTCGTCCTAAAAGATAGAGAAGGCAAAGGCCGTCATCAATATCACAGTCCGGAATTCCAATGGTGTTGTCACAGTCAAAAAGAAGCTTTCTTTTTTCCATCCTACTTTCCTCCTTATCCATCCTACTCTCCCTCCTTATTGAAAAACAAAATCTTTTCTTCCCCTTCTTTAAAGCAAAGGGTAGGGAAGCCCTTATCCGGAAGCTCCTCTCCCTTTTCGATAAGGCAAGTAAGCACCAAGCCATCAGCATTTTGATAAAAGACCCGGAAAAACTCCCTAAGTATTCTTTTTCGATAAGCGTAAAGGGACTTAGTGCTTCGGCTGTTAGCCTACTTCCTCCACTTCATGAAGACTCATCTCCCTGCTTTTCTGTGTTCTGCCTTTCCGCTATCTGCCTTTCTGCTATCTCCTCTTCCCCTATTTCTTCTCTTACAAAGCTAAGCTGTCTCTCCCGAAAAAAGAAGCTATAGTCTCCCTCTTCTTTCTCCACCGGAAAGTGAAAAGTAGGGACAGGAAAATACGCCATTTTCCACTCTTCCCAAAAATACTGTTTCCCTTTCCCATAAATCTTGCCACATATTCATTTCACGGAGCATAGTAGAGTTTTTCTCCCTCATCCACTTGAGAATCTCCCCATCCTTCATAAGGGCTATCACTGGGCAAGCCTTGAAATAGCCTCCTGGTCATGGGTCACCAAGACCACGGTTAGATCTCTTTCCTCTGAAGCTCCTAATAAAAAGTCTCCCATCTCCCTCCGAAGATTAGGTATCCAGAGCGGAAAAAGGGCTCATCCAGAGTTTTTCATTCATTGCCAGAGCTCTGGCAATGGCTACCTCTTGCATCTGCCCTCCGGAAAGGCTGTCAATCCGTCTTTCCGAATAGCCCTCCAGCTGCACAAGCTTTAGAAGCTCCTCCACTCTTTTCTTACGCTCTGCTTTAGGAACTTTCTGTAATTCCAGAGAAACCGACATTTTCTCCAACATTTAAATGAGGAAAAAGCCTTAAACCTGAAAGACCACGGAAATTCCCTCTTATGACTGGGAGATTTTGAATCTCCTTTCCTGAAAGAGAAGATTTTTCCTTTACTAGGATATAGGAAAGCATCGCCATCTTTAGGAGACTGCTTTTTCCACAACCGCTTTCCCAAGAAAGCGCTAATATTTCGGAGCGAACCTCCAGGAAATATCCTTTAAAAATCTTTTCTTCTCCAACTCCAGCTCTACCTTTCACAAGATAAACGAATTTCCACCTTAACTCCTTTTACAAAATGCTCTATACGCCCTCTTCTTACAAAGCTTAACCTTGTCTTTACACTAGTCCAAGCCCCACTGTTCCAACTTTGCTCTATTATAACTTTGTCTGTTCCAACTTCGCTCTGTTCCAACTTCGCTCTGTTCCAACTTCGCCTCTGTTCAGACATCACTCTATTTTATCCTCTTTCCTCTGTATGCCCTTCTCTAAAAAGTCCAAGAGAAAAATAAAAAGAAAGCTGCTACATAGAAAAATCGGTCCGTAAGCTTTTAAATTACCAGATTCCTTTCTCCGCTTTTGGATATAGGGAACCATAATCAGGCTTGAGACTTTTTCACCTTTCCGCCTAAAATCAGGTCAAAAATGATACTGGCTCATGGAAAGGATATAGGACATCATAGCTACCGGGAAAATGTAGGGACAGTAAGAGGCAGACTGATCTTCCAAAAGAGTTTTCCCCCTACTGCTCCCATAACCTTAGCCTGTTCTTCATAGAGCTTCATTTTTCTACTCATTCCCTCTCTGCACTGACCGCATAGGGTAAGGCATAAAGGACATGTGCTAGAAACACGGTAAGAAATGGATTAAAAATCTTTATTTTTCAAAAAATAGGATCTGAGCCCTCTATGGCAAAAACCGTTGTGGGAATCATAATGGGAAATTCACCAAAAAGCAACGAGCCTTTCCTCAAGCCCTTCATTTTGGTACTTACTGGCACAAAAGCCACCAGTACTGCACAGAGGAAACCAAAAAGGGACATACTGAAAAGCGTATCCTGAAAAGAGCCTTTCTTTGAAAAAGAATGCTTTGAAGCTTCGAAGCGAAAAGCTAGGGAATAGTCGTACCAGTACATAGGCTCCGTAAAGCTGAAAAGCAACAAAAGAAAAGGGCAGAACTAGCTTAGGAGATTCCGAAAGAGTAGATATACTGTCAGCCCCTTTCTTTTATACTTTATATGATTCATTCTATACCCTCCTTGACTTTATACAGTTCATGCTGCTCTTTACTGTGAGTCCTTTTAAATTCATCCCACTCTCCATCCTTTGAGCTTATTCAATTTATAGCTCGCCCCATTCTTTAGGGTCTTTTTCGGTAGGAATTTAAAGTAAAAGTAGCTACAGAAAACAAGAGAATAATCCTGTTATAGGCTAAAGCCACCACTACCGATGTAAAAAGCCTTTGTAGCTCCCTGGTAGGATAAACCGATACAACTTTGGGATCTGGTGGCACCTCCAACAAATAGGGTAGGTCAAAATCGGAAGGAGAAGGAGAAATGATGAAAAAGTACCGCCATACTGCTGCCGTATGGATAGGGGCAGGTGATTTTTCCAAAAAGCTTGAAAGGGACTTGCTCACAGGCATCTTGCCGCCTCTCCCGCCTTTTCATCCCACTTGATAAGCTAGAGGCAGGGGAGAAAAACAGGACAAAGGGCGTTCTTTCCATAGGTAGGAAAGGATAATGCCACCTTTCTTATCATCACACACCAAAGCCGGAAAGTCTGTTTGGGAAGAAATCCAAGAAAAGGAATAGAAAAGCCTTGCCAAAAATCCATTGGAAGAGAGTAAAAAGAGGAAAAATAATGCTACTAAGCTATGGGGCATCATAATGGCTATTCTGAGCTTCCAATCTTTTCCATTTTTCCCCATTTGTAAAAGAAAAGAAGGAAAAGAGAATCGCCAACACCAAAAGAGAGAAGGAGGAAAGCAAGGATAAAACGGAGAGAGAGAAAATAGAGGGGACAGTATCCCCTCTATGCATGATTTCCTGATAATGCTCTAAGCTTAAGCCATTTTCCCCTAAAAAGCTTTTGATAAATCCATAGGAAACCCCCAAAAGGAAGATCGTGGACAAAAGTAGCTGGGGTAGAATCACAAATAGCAAATCTTCTTTTCATCTTATTTTCCTACCACTCTCTTCCTGCCAGATTTCTCAATGATAGGAACCAGACCCAGGTATTTCCGCACGCTTTGTCTCAAAAGAACGCTCTGCTCTAAAACACCCTCTCCCAAATCCACTCTGGCAAATTTTTCCTGTACTTCCTTGAAAGCTTACTGTCATGTCCAATACAGGATGGTCTTTAAGGTCTCATAACGGTTTAACTGCACATCCTCGGAAAGCATGGCATTGATAGCAAACCTGGCTGCCGCATTGTGCTTTGCATTCTTGGAAATGGCAATGTAGTTGGTGTTTCCGATGGTTCCCTTATCCCAGATAAAGGTCTCCATATTGTTGGAGAAGGATCCGTCTGCAATACTGTTGGAAAACAAGGTATGCAGAGTAAGTCATTCCATAATGAGCTCTCCGTCAGCCACCATATTTCTCATGGTAGGCTCCTTCAGGATAGGTCTTTTCCTTCCTTCCAAAGGTAGGGATTTAATCTTTTGACGAATCCATTGCAGGTTTTTACCAGCCTCTACCGCCTCTTTATCTTCTTTAACGGTCTCGAACTGTTCTACACCTACAATGTCATAAATTACATTTCTCACAAAGTACGGAACTGAAACCGGATACGCAGATAAAGTAATCTGTCCCGATGCGCTTGGCATAAAGCCAAAAGCTCTTTGGTATTCTTCGGGAAATCTCCTTGGTCTTATTCCGTAGAAAACCATCTGTGCCTTTTCCCGTGCTTCATAGCCTTCAATGGGATAAGCAAAGTCCTGTTGGTTTCGGATCATCCTGATTTACCAGATTGTTAAAGTTGGAAGATTTTTGGGTAACATCAGAGGAAATCACTCCTTTGCGGTTTTTAAAATTCTTCCGTTAATCCAAATCATGTCGATATCGACTCTTTTGGCTCCTGCTTCCTTCTCTGCGGAAAGCTGGGCTTAAAATATCTTCGATTCCCATGGGAACACGATTCAGGGTAATGTCATAATCTTTAGATACTCTGCATGTGGCCGTCCCAACCACTGGTTTAAACGGTCATCTCCGCCCCAGCCATAGGAAATTTACGTTCTGTCCCTTTGACTTCCGCTGCCAGTGCATCAAAGTCAGAGAACCTTCCGCCCTTTGTTTCCTCTGCAGCCTTAGATTCTTCTGCTACAGAGCTTCTCCATTTGTTCCTGCTGCATTTGTTCTGCCCCGCTTGTCCAGTGTTTGTTTGCCGACCGCCATGAGTACGAAGCGCCATGCTCATAGACAGCGCCAGTGCTAAAAATCTTTTTCCATAGCTTTCTCTATAATTCCTTACTATTCTTTTTACTTTCCAATATCTTACTATTCTTTTTACTTCCCACATCATGGAAAGATCATGCTTTATCCTTTACTTTAGAAGTCTCCCATCAGCTCTGATCTTCTTCTAGCCGCTCCTCATAGCTGTTTTTCCAAGGGCAATCATAAAAGCAAGAGCAAACAAAATCAAAAAGTCCTGTCACCAGCCATTTGGCTCCTCCGGTTAAAAAGCCTCCCACATAGAATGAGACCAGGGATGGGAGTCGTCCGATCTCGCTGCAATAAAGAAGCCCCAGAAGGACATTCCGCTCAGTCCTGCGCATAGCTTACAACTATCAAAGAAACGAAAGCAGAAGTCTTGCAATCAAAATACTTTTGCTTGCCGTGCCGTTTAAAAAGGCATCAATCTGTCTCAAAGGCGCCCGTGAGCTGAGCTTCCAACGAACTCTCTTCCGAAGGCTCTCATGATAGAAGCTTAAAGCCGCTCCCGTCATGTACTGATGGAAAGTAGAAGCACCCTTCCAAAAGCCAAAAAGAGCGGCATTTTGCAAAGGTAATTAAAGGCGTGGTAGCGGCGCAATGATGGACTGTAATACCATCAAAAGGAAGGAAAGTGACGCTGCAGTGAAATCCATAAGATACCCACAAATTCCTTTTGTTTTTGGAAAGTCTCCTGCAGAAAACACGGAAGACCTCCTGCAAGTAAAGCTTTTCAAACGGGCTATAGAGAAAAATAGTTCCTATAAGAACAACTCCAAACGCTATGATTAAAATTCCTTTTTCTCAGAAAAGATTTTTCTCCATTACTATCTCTCAGAAAAATCATAGGTGATTTCTTGGTTCCGTCCAAGCGAAGTTCCAAACATTGGTATAGCCCTTGCTTGCGATATACCGCAGCCTTTTGCGGAACGGTTTCCCGGAATAACAATGGTAATGATTAGGGTATTCTTATCATCAGGAAGAATAGCATCAATGGTCTTGGGATCATCCGCATTGACATTTACAGCGGTAGCAAAATCGCCTTCCTCAAAACTTGGCTTCTCTGCATCCACCACCAAAGCATCCTTTGCCTTCTCCATAAGCTCTCCGTCCTCTGATATTTCCAAAAGTTGGTTAATCCATAGGAATGCTTCTTTACGCCCTCATGCGTTATAAACCTTGGTAAATCCGTCATTCACCAGAATATCCGCTGCCTCTCCGACATCTTACCGGAATTGCAGTACATACAACGTCCTTATCCTTCCAATCTTCAATCTTGGATACTTCATCCTGAAGGTATCAAGGTATATTAAGCGCAAATTTGATATGTCCCTTAGCATAGTCTTCGCACTACCCGAACATCGATAACCAGGTACTTTCCTTCTCGTCCTTATCTCGCAACGATTTTAGCGCATCCCCTTCATCTCCTTAACTTCAGCCTTTCTGCCGCAGCAGCTGTTGCTTTCTCAGCAGCCTTACTTTCTCCTGCCTTCACTGCTCACAGTGCTAGTTTCCTGCTTTGCAGCAGTCTCTGTCTTGCTTCCCTGTCCGCAAGCGAAAGAGAAAGGGCAAATAACACCACGCCTAATCCAAATCAGTTCTCATTGCTTTTGCCTCCTCAAAATGTAAACTGCAGCTTCCCGATACTGTCCTTCCATTTCTTATTTTTGCACAAAATAAAATACTCTTCTAGCTAAATCTATTTTGTTTCGTGTTTTTATAAAATAGTGAAAATGGAATGCCGCTCAGTTTTTGCTACTTTCTATCATACAATATACAGAATTTATATTGTAATTTCTGATAGCATAGCCTTAGTTATTTTATAATGCCATATCGTGACATACCTGAAATTAAATTCGAAACAGCTTCTACAGCATTCCCTCCACCTCCCTCAGGAAGGGATCCTGTAAATGTTCTATTTTTCGGAAGGTATCTTCATTTTGTGTCTCTCCTTGTATTCCGTATAAGCCATGGCGCACCAGGAAAAGCCCTCGGATGCAGTTATACAGAATCAGAGAGCTGTTTGCTCCTGTAAAGGAAGTGAAACGCCTCTCACAGCTTTGATAATGCTCAAGAGTCCTTGATTTCTTTTCCGAAAGGATGTGGTCCGTCTTCCAAAACGTGGTGGTAGGGGTAAGAAAATGTCCTAAATCCTGGGCAAAAGTGTCCGTAAAGAGGCTTTTCCCAGTCCACCAGGTAAAGTCTTCTTCCTTCCCCTGTTTATCAGGAAGCCTGGAGTTTTAGTTCCCGTATTGATAATGCAAAACTCTCCTGCCTCAGCTTTTTCTCCTGTCTCCTTTTCTGCAAACTCTTCTTCCAAAAGGGGCATGAAAGGGGGAATATACGAATCCTCCATAAAGGCGAATTTCATAAACCACTTGACAGACTCGGAAAGCATTCCAGAAGAGATCCTTAGCAAATGCCAACTTGTCTTCCCTAAGTCCTCTTCCCTATGCAAGAGTAGTCCGTGGATATCCAAGCCAAATTTCCGCCCCAATCTTAAGTCCTTGGATAATCAAGGGCTATTCTTCCAGAAAGTCCATTACAAGAATCCCTAGCTCCGACTTTTCCCGGCAATAGCAGCTTAGGTGTCCTGCCGGACTTTTTCCAAAAGACTTAAAGCGTTGGCTTCCATAAGAAATCTGTCGTTCCAACTGCATTTGTGAGCCATGATTCACCCGAAGCACGTATCCGTATCAGGATGGGTAAAATGCAAAGTTTTCGTTATACTCTCCCTTACCAGAAAATGATACTCTTCCCGTAGCTCTGTTCCAAGCCTAAAGCCTCCCGATACAGGCTCGGCAATATGCCGTAAAATTTCCGGTCTTTAGCGAATGTCTCATATTCGCACAACTGTTCAATATCTTCTCCTTTACGATACTCGATCGAAGCCGGTTCATTTTCACATTAAAGATAGCTTGGGATAAAATTTCCGAAAGCGTCTGTCACTGGTAATGATTCGCTTCTACCAAATAGGGAAGGATTCCTTGCTTTAGATTCAGGAGAACTGATAGTCCTCATTAGGGAAGGATCGGAAATGCCCCCATGCGAAGAAGCAGTCCCTGTCCACAAAGATGCCCTGATCCCCAAACATGACTTTTTCTATCAGTACCTTTGAGTTACTGATAAAGCTGCAAATGCTCATTAAGGGGGAAGGATTTTTGAAACGAATGCCAAGACAGCCTGCTAAAGAGTGCTGATTCCTCCCGACTTTTTTGACAAAGCCCTTGGGAAGGATGGAGTCACAGTGCAGGAAGAAAGAACATCTCCGGAGCTTTCTCCGCTCCAAGATTCATCTGTATTGCTCCTTCCTTTTTACTTGGAATTACCCGATACTCTCCGGAAAATGATTTTCCTCCGTCCACAAAACAAAACATCAACTCTTTATAAGGACGAAGCTTGTTTTTCCATTCTCCTGAACCAGCCTTCCTCCTGTAGCAGGGGATAATGACGGAGATTTTCGCATTTTTCACAAAGCCTCTCCGAAAGGAGGATTTCGAAAGAGCCTTATCATAAGGAAGCATGCTCTGTATGCATTAAGGTCTTGTCCTCATCCACATCTTCTTCTTTTCCAAAAGGCTAAGTGATTTCTGGACCTTTTCTAAGATTTTCCGGGCATAGGAAAAGGGACTTTCTTGAATAGGTCTTCTCGCACTTTACCCTAGGCATAGACCGGCTGTTCCGAAGGAAGAAGCTGCCAGTGGTTCTATTTTCCTGCACCGCCTGATAAAAACAGGCATGAAGCAGCTCCGGCTCTATTCTTCTTTGTATAGCCAATGCCGTAATAGCCTTCATCAAGACTGGCTCTTAGACCCGCCTTCCCTTTCTTCCCAGAGCGAATACTCGATGAAATACGTTTCCTCCATAAAGGAATATCAGCTCCCACCAGTAGGAAAAGCTGACTTCTTGGAAAATCTATGAAAGGCATTTTTCCATCTTATCGAAAATATCCTTACCTCCTGTCTTTGGAAAGTCGCCTTGGGAAAAAGGGTTTCCGGGCACTTTGAGCTGTTTCCACTGCTCCTTGGCAATGCCCTTTAAAGGCAGATCATATAAAACACTAGAAGGAAACCCTCCTTTCTTTTCCAGCTTCTCCACAGTGCAGAGTCCTTCAGAATTGCCCAATGGATTTGCAGAGCTCCTTCCTCCTGATATGCGGAACACAGCCTGGTTTTGGCTTTCTTTCCTAAGATGGGAAGTCTGGTAAAGAGAATACAGGCTTTGATCATTTTTCCGCTTTGGCTTAATTTTTCCACTTTGGCATAAGAATCCGGCTTTGTCTCTTAGACGATTATCTCCTGGCAGCTTCATTTCCTCCTTATATAAAACTTATGCTTAAAACGATTCCAGAAGGAATGGCTGTAATCCGCCTTTTCTCCATGTCTGAAAATCAAAGGCAGGAAATGCTCTGCCTCCGAATTTCCTTCCTTGCTAAACTGTCCGATACAGGTGGAGCAAATAGCTGATTAATGGGCTATCCCTCCTGAGTGCTGCTATTTCCTTGAAAGCTCAGCCTCCTGCACGAAGGCACAGCCTCCCATGCCGCAGCATTGCAGATTCTCAGAATTTCTCCGAGTAAAGTGGAGATAGCCCTCCATCCAAACCTTATCCTCCCGATCCGGACAGGGATAGAAGCAGCTACTGATCCCTCCACCTTTTTCCCACACCCAGTTCCTTTCAGCTTCATAAACCGTGGTGATTTTTACATTCAGTTGATTGCCGAAATGATAGCAGTAGTTTGGGCATGCCAGCACAATCTCTTTCGATACCGAATTCCTTTAGCGTTGATTCAGTCTCCGAGGATGGCATCACTGTCCGCTTCCAAATCCCAGCTCCAGCACCGGCTTTCCGCAGCAATCATAGAAGGAGAGAACTCGCCTTGCAAAGATTGATAATAGCTTCTCAAGGTCTTTGGATAATGGCAGGAAAATTACAGCCCGGAGCAATACGGTTGCCCCTTTCGCCTTCCTATGGTTTTTAAAGAGAGGGTAATTTTCTTCTCCAGCAAAATCCCTGCTGTAGCTCCCTTTGCTTTTACAGCCATGTCCTTCCTTACCTGCTCCTTTCGGAAATCAGACACTTCCTTCCGTCTATCCCTGGGGGCAGACTCTGGTACATTCTCCGCAAAGATAACAATGGTAAGCCAGTTCCTTTTAGCCTCCCGTATCGCCGATACAAATATCATACTTTGTTAAAAACTTACATTTTCTCTTTTACAGGCATTACAGTGAATACACTCTCCACCCGCTTGTGAATCTCTCGTTTTTATTTTTCTGCCATACACTCCCTGAGCTTTTCACTTACATTATTCTCACTAATTTCCTCATTTATTCTTAAACAGTATTCTCAATCACGTTTGTCTCGAGAACGCTTTGGGGAAAGTCCTGAATTTCCTAAGTTTTTCTCTTTTCATTCATAAGCATTTTCTCTGATACAACATTCCCACCAAAAGACAGAATATAACTCCTGCAGTCAAAAATAAATCCAGGGATTTTCTTCCCTAGTCCTGCAAAGGCAATGGTGTACATGGCTGTTCCCGGAATCATAAAGAGGAAGCTGCACACAAAATAGAGAGAAAAGGGAACGTCCGTTATCCTGTAGGCATAGTTTTGTGCAGATTAAAGGGAAAACCGGAATGGTTCTTGTGATAAATAAAAGCAGGAGAAGATTCTTCTTTTCCTTTCCCATGAAATACTTGGCTGATATAGGATTTTTGCATAAGCTTGGCTTTAATCGCTGTCCTGCAGGAAATACCTCCCACAAGAAAGGAGATTCCTGCGGAAATGCTGGCAGCCAATGTACAAAAGCATCGGTTCCCCAGAAAAGCATGAAAAACCATACCTGCCAGAAAGGCATAGCTGATACCGGGGAGGCCAGGCTCCTGCCAGGGTGCAGAGTAAAACATAGACTAAAGCCGCCAAAAGAAAATTCTCTTCCACCAGGCTGTAAATATCGAAGCAGGCTCTCCTGAAAATATCCTTTACCGGCACCTTCCAAAGAAGGACAAAAAGGAAGATAAGAAAAATCAAAAATACGCTAATCAGCCATACGCTCCTCCATAAATATGCCCCATAGCATAAAACCACCATAGCATTTTGTAAAAGTAGAAGCAATATACTTTAGCTCATATTCCGCATTTTTCAAAGTCATGGCGATAAAGAAATAGTATAGGAAAGGGAAGGAGCCAAGGCATAGAGCCATAAGAGCTTGTGGGGAAGCTTTAGGGAAAGCCTGGGAAAGCCTTCCATTTTTCCCTTTCTCCACAAAATGCTTTCTGTAAATATGAGGAACAAAAGGCTAAGCACCATCATTCCCAACAGCACTTTCCATTAGGTGCAGAAAAGGGACTGATTTGAGGGTCCCTCCACTAGCTTCGTAAATATACCATGTGCCTTGCCATGCCCATCTTATGCTCTGTAAGTAATGGATAATATACAGTCCCATAAGGGATAAGATACTGATGAGTAGGGATAAAACCGCAATTCCCTGAAGCAATATCATTATTTTTCTGCCTTATCTGTGCTTAAGTCTTTTACCAAAACTTCCTTTATAGTCGCTGCTTCAGCTCGCCCAGCTGAACCTTGTTCTCGCCGTCCATCTGCCATACATACCAACCGCCGTCATAGAGGTAAGCGTTCTTATAACCATTTTCGCTGAGCAATCAGGAAGGCATGGAAGCTCTCCAACTGGTTCCACAGTAGAAGGCACATCGTTTTTCTCTAAGGAAACACCGCTTTCTCCTAAATAGGACTCCAGCTTATCTAAGGAAACGATGCTGCCATCCGATTGTTGTCAGGAACCGTCATCCGTATCATGTCCCCAAACTGCACCTAAGGGCTCCTGCACGGTCAATATAGGAATAGCCGGAGGTCTTTCCTAAGAACTCATCCTTGGAACGGATACTACCAGCTTGAACTTCGGATCATCCTTCTGCTTTTTCCTTCACTTCATCGATGCTCAAATATATTCCGATGAGCAGGAATCTTTTACGCCGAAATCCTTATCGGTAGCTACAGGCTCATCTACCTGGTTTCCGTCTCATATCCCGCCTTGGCCCAGGCATCGATTCCGCTGCCTAAATTCCTTTACATCCTCTACACCTGCCCAAAGAAGAACTCGTGCCAGGCGATCATCCACTGCATTTTCAGGGCTGCTCCATAGCATACTACCTTGGTATCCTTCTGTAATGCCATAGGACTCAAAGCTTTCCGATTTCTTCCGAGTCCGGAAATTCCAGGTCTCCTCCCTTCGATATCATCGGTATTGACATGGAAGGCTCCGAATATGTGCCTTGTTATAGGCTTCATCCTGCTCTACCTTACCCCAGGCAGCTTCAGTACCACCACATCCTTTCCGGAATCCATTAATTCTTCACATACTCAGTAATAACATAAACGGTTTCGGTCTTTACATCCGCTAAATCCTTAGCCTCTTCCTTTTTCTCCTCCGCCTTCTCAGAAGCAGCCTCAGTAGCTTTTTCACTCTGCTTCTCGCCTTTCCTTTCACGCTCTCCTCGTGCTGTGCTTGCCTTTAGTGTCCGCCGCTGTTTTCCGCAAGCCGCCAATACGGGACAACATGGAACCGCAGTACCAATTTCATAAGATCATTTGTTCTACTCCTTCAAGTCTACTAAATAACAACTATTGCAGTATGCATTTCTGTAAATACACAGGAGAGGAGCATTTTAATATCTTATAAATAAAAGGGATTATTGACTTTTATTATATATGCACTTTAGAAAGAATATATCGACTTTACGTAATGCTCTATTGACTTGAATAAAAATAGCGCAGTTTTCCTCAAATTTTTGCCTCTAAAAGTCCATGCTTATTCTATAAGATCAAAATACCGCTCCCACAGGGCTATTTCCACGATGAGAACGGTATCTATTTCACCGGCGATAAGCCGATATTCTTAAGCTAATCTTAGCCTTAGCTGCATCGCAGAGCCTTGAATCCATCCGGATCTGCAATAGCTACTTCGGATAACATCTTTCTGTTCATATCGATGCCCATGCGGACTTTAATCCGAACATCAACTGAGTAAGAAAGACCGTTTAATCTCTGCAGCTGCATTGATTCTGGCAATCCAGAGCTGTCTGAACTGTCTCTTTCTCCTCTACGTCCCTTATAGGACTCGGTAAGAGCATGCATAACGCTCTGCTTTAGCCACTCTGTACTGCTTGGATCTGCAGCGCCCTATGCTCCATAGCTAACTTCTAAAACTCTATTGTGTTTCTTCTTTTGCGTTCACTCCGCCTTTAATTCTCATCTTATCCTCCTATCATTCCCTTTAGCCTATTACAGATAAGGAAAGAATCTTCTTCATTACCTTCTCGTTAGTGTGGTCAACCACAGTATCTTTTCTCAAAGTTCTCTTTCTCTTGTGTCTTCTTGGTAAGGATGATGAGTTTGTTTGCCTTGTTTCTAACTCAACCTTTCCCGTACCAGGTGAGCTTAGAAACGCTTTGCTGCTGCTCTCTCGTTTTCTAGCTTTAACTTTGCCACATTTGCCTCCTGTGAATTCTTTTTGCAGGCTTAAAACCACTGCCATATTTCTCACCTTCAACCTTTGCCGCCTTTATCCAGTACAACAATGTCGAAAGCTTCTCCGAACTCATCCAGAATATACTTGGACTGATTCATACGAGCATTTCTCTTCCTCTGAAACGTAAGGCAATCTCTTTACCTTGTTTCCCTTCTCCAAGAACTTTTCTCGCTGCAGAAAGCTTCTTATTCAAATCATTAGTATCAATGTTTGGCGTCATACGAATTTCCTTCAATTCTGTTGTGTGCTGGTTCTTTCTGGCTTCCTTTTCTTTACGCAACAGTTCATAACGATATTTTCCGTAATCCGCAATACGAACTACAGGTGGCTGAGCCGTTGCTGCAATCTTAATCAGATCCAACTCCGCTTCTCTCCTCGCCTTTTGTTGAGCTTCCTGAATGGACATAACCCCCAGCTGCTCTCCTTCCCGCTCGATGACTCTTACTTCTTTGTCCCGAGATCTGCTCGTTAATTTCCAGTTCCGCATAATAGTATAGTCTCCTCTGCACAAACCCAATGTATCCCTTACTTTTCCGGAGATACTCGTGAAAAATAAAAAATATGGTGGATTGTAAGCCAATCACCATTGAGCATCTACAAAGGTAATAATCAATATTAACCCGGTCAGTGAACTGCCAAGGTGAGGTGGATACTCTACTTTCTGTCATAAGACTACAAAGAATCTTAACACTCTAGTCTTCCTTTGTCAGACAAAATCTTCTCAATTAAATCAAATATTCTTCTCTTCCTGCCTCTGAGCTGGCGGAGAAGGGAATCATAACACATTCGGACTGGCAGACAGGGCTTTTCGAATATCCTTTACTGCCTGCTGTTGCTGAGAACGCTTTAACTTGATCCATCTTTTGTGATAATCACAATGGGTTCATAGCCTGTTGCCGGAACAATCCATTGGAACATCTGTAAATCCTTCTCACCGGAATTCTTCTACAGTCCAGAAGAAGCACCACCTCTTCGATATCCTCCCCCTGCTCCAGATAGCGACGAGATCATACGATCCCATTTTTCCTGCTCTACAGGACTCAGTACTTTGACAGCTGTAACCCGGAAGATCTACCAGATAGAAGACTGTCATTTTACGGAATAGAAGTTAATGGTTCTGGTCTTTCCCGTGTGGAGGTTCTGTAGGGACTTCCTTTTGCAATAAGGTATTGATAAAGGAGGACTTTCCCACACTGGAACGAACGTATGCTAAGACAAATCTGGCTTTCCTGTCCTCTGGTAAAGTAGATCTGCTCCGCAAACATAGGAAGATCTACAGAACGAATGACCATATTATCCTCTTTTCTTAAAGCTGTTTTCTCTTTTTACATTGTCTTCTTTATTCTGCTGAAAGTTCCAGCCAGCGCTCCTGTCTCTTTTCAGGATTTTCTTCCACTCTGGGCTTTGCTGATTCTCTACCACATCCTTGGTAATCTCTCACCTCGGCAATATCTTCATCGGAGGAATCTCATACATGATTTCTGTCATCATCCCTTCCATAATGGAACGAAAGTCCTCTAGCCCGGTCTTTCTGCATACTGCCTTCTCCGCAATGGCGGTTACCGCATCATCGCTGAAGGACAGACCGACGCCATCCATCTCAAAAGAGCTTCTGGTAGCTGCTTCACAAGAGCAGTTCTCGGAGTGGTCAGAACTACGCTTTCAGGCTGTCCACATCATGACTACTTAGCTCCACATCCACCGGTATCTACCGAGTAAACTCGGGAATCAATCCGAACTTGGTTAAGTCCTCAGGCTGTACCTGCCTCAAAACATCATCATGGTTATCCTTATTCTTCTCACTACGATTTCTGCCCGAACTCGATAGAGCCGGGAAAGCAATTCTCTCTCAATAATGTGCCCAAGCCGTCAAAAGCTCGCAGATAAAAGAGAATATTGGTGGTGCCAATCTGAATCAGCTCCTTGTTGAGGATGCTTTCTTCCTCCTGAGGAGGAACGGAAGCTAACAGTTCCTTCTAAAATTTTTAAAAAGAGCCTGCTGACACCCTCTCCGGAAACGCCCTCTGGTGATAGAAAACATTTTTCCGACTTCTTGGTAATCTTATCAATCTCATCGATATAGATAATACCGATCTCGCCTTGAAAATATCATAATCCGCTGCCTGAATCAGCTTTAAAAGGATGTTCTCCACATCCTCTCCCACATAGCCGGCTTCAGTAGCGTAGTGGCATCCGCATGTAGCAAAGGGCACGCCCAAAATCTTAGCCAGAGTCTGGGTAGATAGGTCTTTCCGGTTCCGGTAGGTCAAATCATCAAAAATATTGGACTGCTACATCAAATGCTCTCTTACCTTGGAAAGTAATTCTCTTGTAATGATTATATACCGCAACGGAAAGCACCTTCTTCGCTTCGTCTGTCCGATGACATATTCATCCAGGAAATCTTTAATTTCCTTCGGCTTTAGTAAATGGATATCGGAAACCTCGCTTCCTGCATTCTCTCGCCCTTATTTCTTCATCGAAAAATCTCTGACAAAAGCTCCACACTCATCCACACAGATATAGGTGTTGTTCAGGTAAACAATCATTTCTCCGAACCTGCTTTGCTGATTTTTCCGCAAAAGGAACATCTTAGCTTTATCATCCGGTTTTCATAGGCATATTTCTTCCTGCTTTCCTTATTTTTATTTCTTTTCTAAATCTGTTTCTTTTTCTGGAAAATGTGGTCAACCAGACCATGGTCCAGAGCCTGCTCAGCAGACATCCAATAATCTCTCTCGTATCCGCCATCACCTTCTCAAGGGCTGCTTACAATTTTTCCGCCAAAATCTTGGCTAAGTTTTTCTTGGTGCGGAGAATCCATTCTGCCGTAATCTGAATCTCTGTAGTCTGTCCCTGGGCACCGCCTGAGGGCTGGTGGAATCCATAACCTCGACATTGGGAAGAATCATTCTCTTTCCCTTGGCTCCCCCTGCCAGTAAGAAGGCTCCCATGATGCCGCCCTATCCACAGATGGTGGAAACGTCACACTTAATGTACTGTACGGTATCACAAATTCCCATTCCTGCGGTTACAGAGCCTCCCGGAGAATTAATGTATGGGAAATGTCCTTGTCCGGATCCTCAGACTCCAGAGAAAAGTAGCTGGGCAATCAACCAGAGATGCGGTGATCGCTGTTTACCTCGTCTCCCAGGAAAACGATTCTTTCGTTTAAGAGTCTCGAAAAATATCATAGGAACGCTCTCCCTACTGGTAGACTGGATAACATAGGAATGGTTGTTATATTTTTGTGGATAGGAAAATTCTTCATGGTATACCTCCTCTATTATGGGTTCTTCTATAGAATATCATAGAGCAATCCTTTCCCTATAAACCCATGGTTTTAAGAAAGAAAAAGGACTAAGAAGTCGAAACAGGCTTCTCAGTCCTCAGTATTCTTTTATTTCGGAAGCTTTACTTCTCAGCAGCTTCTTCCTTCTCTTCCTTCTTGCTCTTCTTCTTCCAGGGCTTTACAGCTTTAGCTTCACTTACCAGCTTATCAATGGTAGCCTGAATATCCAGCTCTCTCTTAATGGAAAGCTTCTGAGAATCGCTGATGGTCTTTGCCAGATCTTCCTTCTTCATGCGGTACTGCTCTGCAATTCTCTCCAGTTCCTTCCTCGATAGCTTCTTCGGTAACCTCAATGCCTTCCTTCTTCTGGATAGCATCCAAACCAAAGAGGGTCTTGATGTTCTGAACTGCAGTCTCTCTCATCTGGCTCTTTAAGCCCTCTTCTGTAAGACCGGTAATCTGTATATACTGATCCATGGGGATGCCCTCAGCTTCCATACGTCTAGCGTAATCATAGAACATCTGATCCAGCTGCATCTCCACCATCGGCTCAGGAAGCTCTACGGAAGCATTTTTCCACAACCTTTCGCCACTACTCAGTTGTTCTCTACCTGAGAAGTAGCTCTCTTCTCCTTCTCTTCCTTAATCTGTCTTTAAGTCTTCCTATACTCTTTAAGAGTCTCAAACCTCGAAACTTCGGAGGCAAAACTCGTCATCAGCCTTAGGAACCTGCTTCTCCTTAACAGCCTTAACATTTACCTTGGAATAAAGCTTCTTTTCCGCTAAATCCTTAGCGCCGTAGTTCTCCGGAAGGTAACATGAACATCTACCTCTTCTCCGTGCCTTGCTCCGATCAACTGATCCCTCAAATCCGGGAATAAAGGTTCCGGAACCGATGGTAAGAGGATAACTCTCCTCTTCCGCCGGGGAATTCCTCACCGCCAGCAGAACCCACAAAAGTCGATGGTAGCGATGTCGTTCTTCTTAATAGCACGATCCACATCCACCATTCTCGAATTCTTCTCCAGTTCCTTATTTAAACGCTCGGTTACTTCCTTCGCGCTTACAGATACATCAGCCTTCTCTGGTAACACCGAAGTACTCTCAAGAGTAACCTCAGGACGTACAGCAACGGTAGCGGTGAAGATGAAGTCCTTTCTCTCCAATCTGCTCAACGCCGATTTCAGGACGGGAAACGATATCTAGCCGGATTCCTTTGGCAGCTGCAGGATAATGAGTATCCAAAATGTTGTTAATCGCTGCATCGTAGAAAAACCCAGTAGCATAATGCTGCTCAATCATCTTCTTTTGTAGCTTTTCCTTTACGGAAGCCGAGATGTTGTAACGTGTCTTAGTCTTCTGGTAAGCCTGTTCTACAGCCTGAGCAAAGTCCTCTGCGGATACATCTACCGTAATCTTTGCCATATCTTTTCTAGATTTTCACCTTTACGCTCATTATGCATACCTCCAAAACTTTTCTCTTATAATTTAAAAACCGCCTTTGCTGGGCTTTCGAGGGTAAAGTATAGCATTGAACGGACATTTCTGCAATAAAAGAAGAAAAAGCCTGCTTTAATCCTTTAATTTAAGATTGAAAGCTCCTTAGCAAAACTGAGTTCTGCATTGGAATAGCCTCTTTCCCTCGGTAAGTTCCTCGGAAAACCAGTCTAAGGGCAAAAGAAAGAGCCTCCTGGAAGAAAACTCCACTTCCGCATAACAAAGTCCTCCAGCTCTCCTGAAATATATCCAATTCTACGGTATAAGCTCCATGATGGCATACCTAAACTTTCGTATCACCCTTCCCTCTGTCTTTCCAATCAAGGTCTCATAGGCTCCCTTTGTTAATGGCAGGTTATACTCTCTCTCGAAAGTCTCCCCTTTCTAGCAAAAATATACTCTTCCTGCGTCCTTTCCTTCGGAAATTCCCTGCCTCTCTCCTCCCCTCTGAAATACTGCTTTCCTTCCGAATACGAAGGGTGGGATTTTGGCATGATAGGCTCGTTCCAGAAGTTTAGAAGGAAAAGCTTTGATAATCCTCCGGAAGCCTTTGAACCCTCCATTTTCTTTCGATTTCTTGTCCCATTTCACTCCCTCACAATCGGAGCTATGATTCTCAGATATCAGCCCCAATTCCGTCTCAGTCCGTTAAGCATACGCACAGCAGGTACAAGCCCGGCTTTAAAGTCTTGATCTTCAGATGCCCCAACGTCTACGTCAGCTACATCTCCTTCCTCTTCAGGAAGAAGAGCCTTGATAGAAAGAGAAATCTATGGTTGTTCACGTCTAAATCAACCACTCTTGCTTCGATTTCTGTCCGGGCTCAAGAACATCGGATGGCTTGTTCACTGAGTCCTAGAAATCTGAGAAACATGTAATAAAAGCATCGATTCCCTTGTCCAACTCTGGATAAAATGCACCGAAGTCAGTCATTCTTGCAACTCTACCGGTAACGATTTCGCCTACGGCATGCTCTCTCTCTGCATCCTTCCATGTGGGGTTCTCGTTCAGGAACTTTCTGGTTAATGCAATTCTCTCCGCTGATTTCCTTAACCAGAACTTCTACTTCCTGTCCCGGCTTAAAGAGCTTCGATTCTCGATTCTTTCCCCAGCTCATCTCGAGATGTGAAGAAGTCCGTCTGCACCGCCAAGGTCGATGAATGCACTGAAGTCGGTAAGATTCTTAACCACACCGGTACGGATATCGCCTTCCTGTAACTCAGAGAAGAGCTTGTCATGTTGCTCTTTCTTCATAGCAGACATAATCTGCTTTCTGTCTCCAATAATTCTTCTCTTGGCTGGATTGAACTCGGTAATACAAACTGAATGTCCTGCTCCCTGATACTTTGTTTAAATCTCTCAAAGCTATCGGATACTGAAAGCGGAACGAAAAATTCTTGCTCCGTCCACTTCTACATTCAATCCGCCCTTAACAACCTGTACTACCTTTACCGGTAAGAATAGCATTCTCTTCAAATGCCTTTTCTTAACTCCTCGAAGCCTTAGACTGAAGAGCATCTCTGTGGGAAAGAACGACCTGACCTTCACCGTCATTGACCTGTCTTAACCTTACACTCAATCTCGTCTCCTACAGATACTACTGTAGTTAAGTCTAATTGGTTGTCTGCACTGTAATCACTTCTGGTCATAATTCCATCGGACTTGTATCCGATGTTCAGTGCGATCTCATCCGGCTTCACACTGATAACAGTTCCTGTAACGATTTCCCCGCATGAACCGACTTTAATGATTCCTCAAGCATTTGTTCAAAAACTCATTTCGACATAAGTTAGAACCTCCTCTATTATTTCTTTTTGGGGTGCTTGCCCTGCTGTGATACCTACGTTGCGAATCGCTTCATCCGAGTTGAATTTAAGATCTTTCACCGTTTGCTATCAGTTGGGTATTAAGCATACGCCCGGCATATCTCAAATAACTCTTTATGTTAGATGAACTGCTTCCATCAATCACCACCATGGCGTCGGATCGTCCAGCTAATTCCTTTGCTTCTGACTGCCTTTCAGTTGCGTTACAAAGTCGTATTGATATAGAAACGCATGATACCCTTTTTTAAAAAGCGCAAGAACTAGTTTGAATTTATCAATATGAAAAGTAGTTTGAGCCACTACAAAGATTTCCTGCCCTCTCCATCCGGCAGTCGCCTCCACCTCTTCTATGCCTTTTAGAGCCGTCGTCTCCCTTTTCCCCAGCCCAGGATTCCCCTGCATTGGATGCTCCGGGTCACCCAGTACAATGACTCTTTTCGCCCTTTTTTCACTGTGCTCCCGCACAAGACGCTGAATCTTTCGTACATAGGGACAGGAGCTGTCCACAATTTCGATATCTTTTTCCCTGAAGCAGTTTGTAAAATCTCTTCCCACCCTCATGGGCGCTGAATCACACAAATTCCTTTTTCCCAAACGGGACAGCTCTTCCTTTGTCTTTAAAAGACATAACCCCTCTGTCCTCCAGGGCTTTTACCACCTGCTCGTTATGCACTATGGCTCCATAGGTATAAATCGGTCGTCCTCCGACTCATCCTTCTTCTCTTCCTCGGAAAGAACGCGACAGGACTGCATCCACCGCCCGTTCCACACCAAAGCAAAAGCCTGCACTTTTTCGCCAGGACCGCCCATTTTATTCCTCACTTCCGCCAATAGCTTAACATCTTATCCACAACTTCAGAAATAGACAGTACTGCTATCGATTTCAATGGCATCCTCCGCCTTTTTCATGGGGCAATAGGCTGAGTGCTGTCTCTGTGATCTCTTTCCTTTACTTCCGTAAGCATCTGTTCAAGGCTGATTTTTCCCCTTTCCAAAAGCTCCTTCCAACGTCTTTTCTGCCGAATTTCGGGAGAAGCGGTTAAATAGAACTTTTTATTTGCCTTCGGCAAAACCACCGTACCGATATCTCTTCCATCCATTACACAGGAATGCTTCTTTGGCTACATTTCTCTGTAAATCCAGCAGTTTTTCCCGAACACAGCTGTATTGAGAAATCATGGAGGCTCCCTGTCCCATCTCCGGAGTACGGATGTAGTCCGTACAATCCCTCTTGGTTGCAAAAACCTTTTTGCTTTTCCCCTTCGTATACCAAATCCACCTGCAGGGGCGGGAAGAGCTTCTTCTATGCTTTCTCCGATGTAAAGGAATTCCCTTTTCCGCTATTCCATAAGCAAAGCCTACGATACAGTGCGGTATCTATATAATAAAAAGCCCAGGCTTTTTCGATAGTAATTTTGGCACGGATGGTTGACCCGCCCTCTGCGGTCATATCTATGGCTAGTGTGTATGGCATGTGTTCTTCCTTTCTCTGAAAAGCTTTGTCTTACAAACGCTTATCAAGGTCTCTTCTAGCAGCTTTCTCTTACTGCTCAACTTATAGCTCTACTTATAGCTTTTCTTATTATATTGCATTTTATTGCTCTTCTTTTAGAGGGATCTTCCTGCGGATTGTCCTGCTAAAACACCCCTGGTGGAGATGGCGATTTGCATATTAAATCCTCCGGTATAGGAATCCAGATCCACTACACTCCCCGCATAAGTAAAGTCCCGAACCTTCTTGGCACTCAAGACTTTTTCTTGGAAGCTCCGTGGTTTCCACGCCCCCTTGGTGACTATGGCTTCGGAAAAGCCTCCCAGACCCTGCACTGTAAAGGGGAAGCTGTGAAATAGATTTAAAATCTTCCTTCGTTCCTCTTTCTTCAGCTCCGAGCTTTTTCTCTAAAGACACGCCCTGCTTTTTCCAAACGTTTCAGGAAAAATGGGATAAAGCTGAGCAGAAGATAGGATTTTAAAAGCGATAGGGCTTTTTCCTTTCCTTAGCTTTCACAGTCTCTTGGGAAAAAGCTGCTCAAACTGCTCCTGTCCATTTCCGCCTTAAAGGTCAATAGCGATTTGATAGCTCCCATGGGAGCTTGAAATCTCCGGGCCCTAGGCTGCACTGGCGGATAAAACCACCGATCCTAATAGGCTGTTCTTTTGAAAATATAATTCTCCGGTCTTTTCATGAGCATTTTTCCCTTTTCATTTAGATTTTCAGACCGATATGCTTTTAGCTTCAGACCGGAAAGCAGTACACCTCTCCAAAACCTCCATTTTCACCAAAGAGGGATAGGTTTTCGTCACCCCTATGGAAAGGCTAGCAAAGTCATGCGTCTCCGTGGAGCCCGTAGAGGATAGCTCGAGTCCTCCGGTGGCGATAACACACTTTCTTAGCTTCCCACCTCCGGAAAATTTCCTTAATCAGAAAAGACATCTCCTTTTTTCGATAGAGTCCACCTTTGTTCAGGCAGACTTAACCCTTCCTTTTGTAGAGCCTTCTTCATGCCGTCTGTTAGAAAAAGGCCTTTATTTGCTCTCCGGGAAAATGCAGTATCCTGCTCTTCCTTCAGCGCACAGCACATCTCCATAAAGGCAATGGCATCCTGATTGTTAAAATGTTCGAAAACAGGAAACCGGGGATTTCGAAGGATTTTCTCCATAAAAACGCTCTCCTACAGGAATTGGTCCAGTTTCCTTCCTTTTTCCCTGTGATAAAAGCTTCTTCCCCAGCTTTTCATTTTTCGAAAAGAACGACCTCTCGATTTCCGGTATCCTTTTTCCCATAGATGACCGCCATCATCCCCGCTGGTCCTCCTGCCTATGAGCCAAGAATGTCCATAGCCCTCCTTTCTCTTCCTACATCTTGGAAAGGAAGTCATTTTTCTCCCTTTCCAAGACAATCCTTCCTATTTCAAGAAGGCTTTTTCATGCAAGAGTTTATACCGATAAAACAAACATATTGTAAATCGCCTTAATCGCCGCATTGAAATCTTCGTTTTTCACACCGATACCTGACGTTGCTACCTGGAAGATCCCTGGTCAATCATCTTGATATTGATGTACTCATGAGCAAGAGCAGAGAAAATACGACCTGCCACACTCTAGAGGACTTCTCATGCCTCTTCCTACAACGGCAATCAAGATAAATCCGCTCCAATCTAATCAGATCCGGATTAACTGCTCCTGAATCCCCTGTAACACCTTCTGTTCATGGGATTCCAGCTCCTCCTGATGAATGAACAATGTTAAGGTATCGATACCGGATGGGGTATGCTCTACGGAAATACCGTTCTCCCGATTACGAAAGCACTCTTACGGATAAATCCGATTTCCGCATTCATCATGGCTTTTTCAATGTTGATGGAGCAGAAATTCTTCTTTCCGGCAATTCCGGTAATAATAAATCTTGGCTTTTTCAGGGTATTGGCCACAATCATGGTGCCGTGATCCTGGGTTGCATTGGTATTTTTAATCTGAATAGGAATACCTTCTTTTCGTACCGGAAAAATAGCATCCTCGTGGAGAACGCCGGCGCCCATATAGCTAAGCTCTCGTAATTCTCTGTAGGTGATGTAGTCGATAACTTCGGATACGATGCGGGATCCGCCGCAGGAGCCGGATACGTCGGTCCAGTTTTCATAAAGATCCGCATGAACCGCTGCGGCAATCAGTGAACCTGTAACATCTGAGCCCCTCTGGAGAAGGTAATAGTTGCTCCCTTCCCATTGGCTCCGTAGAAGCCGGGGATTACCGCATAATCCAAGTCCTTTAAAACCTCTCTGGACATCATCTCCGTTTTTTCAAAATCACAGCTTCCGTCCTCTAAAAAGAAAATCATATCCTTGGCATCCACAAAGGGAAAGCCCAAGAAATCCGCCATACACTTGGCATTTAAATATTCTCCCCGGGATGCGGCATAGTCTCTGCTCTCCTGCCGAAGCTTCTCGTAAATCTCCTGAAAAGTCAGCCTCCAGAGAAAAGGTCAAGTCCAAATCGGAAATAATATCCTGAAACGATTTTTATCTTCTCTAAAATCGCCTCTGCACCGGACTGGTTCTTGTACCGCATCATATAAAGACAGTAGCAAATCTGTCACCTTAGTATCCTGATCATTTCGTTTTCCCGGTGCGGAAACCACAATATAGTGTCTTTCCCGATCCTCCATAACGATTTCTTTTACCTTACGAAACTGTTCTCCGCTGGCGCAGGAGCTTCCTCCGAATTTTGCAATTTTCAGCATCCCTTTTTCCTTCTCTCTTTTATACTTACCTTCGTTTCAAAAATTCTATATTTCACTGTGCTTCTCTCTCAAGCTTATAAGGACATATCGGTTTTTCCAGAATAGCCAGATAAGAATAGAAAAAGAATGGAAGATTATCAATTTCCCTATCATAAAACAAAGGTATAGAAGTCTTGGTTTTCACTCTCCTGCCTTCTTTAAGACAATTCTATAGGTTATTTTAAGCTAGATGCTTACTCGTTCGGATTGCCCATGAGGACTTGAGCTTCATGGCTCTTACAGAGGAAATAACCGGATAACATACCCACCAGCATGGCAAAGCCGATAGCAAAAGAGCAAGCCAAGCCGGAATCAGAAAGCTGTCCTTTCCGCCAGTGCCGTCAGCACATCGCTTCCTCCGCCGCCGGTTAAGCGTTAATAATCGCGGAAATGCGTAACTAGGCAATGCTGATTGGCCTCCGAAAAATCGATATGAGCGGATTCTGTCAGGAACATATTTCAGATATCCATATCACAGCCCAAAACCTTCATTACACCGATTTCCTTGGTTCTTTCGAAAATGGACATCATCATGGTGTTCATGATTCCGATGGCTGCAACCAGCAGAAACTGCACCGATTCCTCCCAAAACCATTTGCACCATGTTGATGGGTCCTGGCTTTTGCTTTAGCCATTCAGGTTGAGGCTGCGAGTACCCTATATCCGTAATCGTCTTCTGAACCTCGGATACATTTTTCATATCATCTACGAAAACATAGACTATCGTAGACATAGTAACGAAGAGGCTTTCGTTCTTTTTCCCGTCTTGGGATCGGAACCAAATTACATCATAAATCTTCTTTAAGAAAGCTTTCCAGGGTGTCAATATCACGCATAGGCATACATGGATTCCTCACTGTAATCCCTGCTGTACCTTCCATGATACCGGCTGTCTAGAATGTATTTTTCTGAGCTTATTGTTTGCTGTCTCCGGCTGGTCTTTTGCTGACTCCGTTGGATTGGATACCTGCTTTTCCGGGAAAATGTAGAAAATAGTATCCTTCCTAGGGTTAGTACCTGCTGTTCCTGCCAGTTCTTCACCCTTTATGAAAAGGAGCTTCCTACCGTATTGCCGTGACCAATGTCAGTTCAGAATCTCCGGCAGGAGGTGTAGTTCCTCCTTTAATTTCATCTGGGAAAAATACGCCTGAGAAACACCCCGAATACTACATTGTTGTCATGGGCTCCGAATTTTGCGGTAATCAGCACCTCAGGGAAGGGAAACACCGGTTACATGAGGATAGTCTCCACTGCTTCAGGCTGTCATCCGTCAGCTGTACCGCCGCTTTTTACCGGTATTATCCGCCATTCCTCCGTAATTACTAATGTTGATTTTTCGTTAGTGACCCGAGTTTTTGAAGACTGCAAAAGAGATTCACTCATCCCAGTCCCAGACTCACCATGACTACAATGGAGGAAGTACCGATGACACACCCCAAAACCGTAAGTACCGTTCGAAACTTTCTTCGTTTTAAGTTGTTAATGGTAAAGAGAAATAAATCTACTACCTTCATTTAGCTCTTCTTTTCTTTTCTACGGATGAAATAGGCGGCTCCTCCCACAACAGCAACTACTGCTCCTCCTATACCCAATACCCTTAATCGGTAGGGATGAAGTCGGTTTTTGTTTCTGTAAAGATCTCTGCTGGCTCCGCCCGCATCATCCATGGATTCAGTATCCGCAGCTTCCGTTACCGTCAAAGTAATTTCGGTCCGTGGCCTTATTTTCCGTTTTACATCCTCATAAGAAATCTCTACAGGAATGGTAGTCTCCCCATCCGTTGCCCTTAGCGGCGGAAAGCAACATCCACGGATCCTGTTTCTCCCGGGCTTAGTTTTCACCATAAGCCGTGGTCTTTGATGTAGTCATTTTCAAAATTGGCGGTAACATTGTAGAGCATCACGTCCGGTATTGATGATACTGAACATGGCATTGGCTTCATGCCCTTACAGGTACGCTGGAAGGATTCACATCAAAAGTTGGAAAATCCCATTCTGCCACCTGATTAACCGGAATATCGTATCTCACCTTCTCCTCCGCATTCTTAAAGTCAGGAGAATCGTATTTTCATTAATAGTCAAAATATAAGATTTGGGATCCACTCCTGCATTAGCTTTTCACATTCAGCCTAAGCTCCCGTACTGGCACCCGCCGCAAGAGAATTCACCACTAGAGTTAGATCCTTCGGAAATAGCAAACACGGTCTGTTCCTGAGCCTTTTCCGAGGTCAGCGTAAAGAATATTGCTTGCTGCAATGGAGCTGGATGCATTTTTCATATTTAAAAATCAGCTGAACTCATCTCCGGCATAAACTTTCGGCTCCGTTCTGTAGGGAATCCACAATGATTCTGGGCCTTACTACGGTCGTTGGCATTAAAGTCTCTCAGCTTTTCCTTCTCCACATCCACCATGTTGGGGATTCTTTACATTAACGAAGAAGGAGTAGGTATCCGTAACAGACACATGCTTCCGGTGCCAGCTGATAGCACACCGTATAGGACAGGGGATAAAATCCGGTGGCGGCGTTTTTGCTTAATGGTAGTGGAATAAGCAGAAATCATCCCTCCCTTTTCACATCTTTAGCATAGTTCTGTCGTAGTTGGATTTCGTTAATGGAGAAAATCTTCACCGCCTGCCTTTGCCGCAGCAGTAAGCTGTACAGCTTCCTTTTCCGCCAAAGACATATTCATCTTAATCTTTACATCATGCAGGGTTTTCCGTTTGGTTTCGGAAATTCACGTTGTAATTCATCGCATTGGGATAGGTTCCCACAGGGTACTGATTCTCTCCCACCACAAAAGGCTTGAGCCACTGTCTTAGTTCCAGAATCCTTCACCTCTCCGCTTTCCGTGATGAAAACGTTAACAAACTCGGTTTTATTCTGGGTTTGGCTAGCTCCCGGAACATCATACCAGATGGTAAAGGGTACCGAAAGTAACCGTCACTGGTGATTTCCGCTGCTGTCCTTCATCTTCAATGCATCGGAACGGACATTCACCTTAAAGGATAACTCCTTATACTCTCTCTTTCTTGAGGCTTCAATTTCTGCTCCTGGGTGAAAGAGGCCATTCACTTCGAAGGGATGAGACCCCTCCATCCACCGGATAAACATAGTTCAAACCGTTGTTATAGGCATTGTCGTGTAGCCTCTCTCTTCCCAGGCATCCTTTCTGTGCCTCGCCCTGCTCATCTTCATCGGAAGAATCCTTTGTAGGATTGTTCTTTTTGTGTCTTTTAGGGACTGTTCTGTCGTCAGATAGCTTTGGTCGTTGGATAAACGCACTCTTACATTATATAATACATCAGATTGGGATTATGCAAAACCGTTTAAGCCGTTGTAACCGATACGAACCTTCCTTCCATTTCCTGCCCCGGATAGCCTGTGGGCACATCCTGCACATCATGAATAAAGGTATTTAGATTAGTATTCACATAGCCGGCATAGCTTCTTTGACTAGCGGAAGCATAGAACAGTGAAAATAGGGGTTTTCCCCATGTTTTTCTTTTCTATCGATTGTCTTGGTGAACCCCTTCGACATCTTCTTACTGCTGTTTCTTATCTCTTTCATCTTGCTTCTCACTATCTTGCTGCTTCTCCCACTACCACAGTGTGGTGGAGCACCATTTTCCCGTAAAATCTCTTCTTCGATTTTGCTTTCTTCCGAATAACGGTTTTCTACAATCCTTCCGTCACCACTCTTAACTGTCGGTCAGCCCAGGATGCAATATGGGGATCATGGGTAACCATAATCAAGTTTTTCTTTGCTTTTCTACAATGTTTCGCATCAAGGTCAAAAACCTCTTCGGTGGTATGGGAATCCAGGTTTCGATGGCTCGTCACCAAAATAATTTCGGATCAATCACTAAAAGTCGCAGCTACCCACTCTTTTGCTGCTGTCCTCCGGACATCTGGTTGGGAGAACGGTTGGCTTCCTTTCCGATGTTCATAAGCTCCAGATATTCTGCAGCTTTTTGTTTCTTTTCCTCTTTGGAAACCCTCGAAACATCGGTGGCATAGCAGCATTTTTCCATAGCATTCAGAAAGGGAATCAGGTTGTAGCTTTGGAAAATGAAGCTCATGTGCATCCTTCGAAAAGCCTGGCTGTTTCTCATTCATTTTTCAATGGACTCTCCGGTAATGGTGATGCTGCCCTTGCTGTTTTTCCAGACCTGCCAGCATATTCAGGCAGATTGACTTTCGGAACCTGAGGGGTACCCACAATGGCAATGAATTCGCCCTGATAGATGTCAAAGTTCAATCCGTTTAAGGCATATACCTCCGTATCACCTATCTTGAATATTTTATATAAATCCTCACGGAAATAATGGGTTCCATCTCTATGCAGCCTCCTTTCTAATACTCAAGCTAGTATAGAGGATAACCCTTACTACGCAATGAGAATGTTTTCACAACGATAAAACCGCTTCTTCTGATAGGACAGCATCACCGATACAATATTTGTAAAAACTTTATTTTTAATGCATCTTTTTCTACGGAACTGAACTTGGAACCAAAACTTCCCACCACCCATATATGGCGTAGAAAGCCTTTAGGAATGGTTACAGTTCCCGTCTTCCTGTAAATGGTTCTCCAGGAAAGCAATCAACATTCTGGTGCCACGCAGGTATTGTTTGCGTAAAGGCTAAATGATTCTTTCCATCTGCGCTCCTTAACACGTATCTTTTAAACGTCTTGCTGTGCATCTCCCAGGTTGACACGAACCTACCTCAAAATACTTCTTCTGTCTGGGAGACCAAGCCTCACGTCACAGGACTTAACCTTCAAATCTGCAAATCTCCGGAACAACATTCCAGTGTTCTTTAGGGATATCCAGACTTCTGAAAAAGTCTACAGTGTTCTGCCAAAAGCTTGTTGTACCAGTCCATAGCCTCTTCCGGCTCACAGACAACAATCATTTCCTGCTTTTCAAACTGATGGATACGATAAACACCTCTCTCCTCTGTACCGTGAGATCCCTTTTCCTTTCTGAAGCAGGGAAGTATGAGTTAGGTCAAAGGAAGGGACTCCACCGGTAAAATCTGATCGATAAAGCGTCCAATCATGGAGTGCTCGGAGGTACCGATTAAGTAAAGGTCTTCTCCTTCAATCTTATACATCATGGCATCCATTTCCGCAAAAGACATTACGCCGTCCACAACCTTGGAGACGAATCATATAGGGAGGAATCACATGGGTGAAGCCCTGTCAATCATAAAGTCTCTGGCATAAGAAAGCACTGCGGAATGAAGTCTTGCCACATCTCCTACCAGATAGATAATGTACGGCTACTCTTCCCTTGTGCATCTAAGTCCAAGCCGAAAAAGCTGTCCATAATATCCGCATGGTAAGGAATGGGGTAGAGGGAACCACAGGATCCCCGAAAACGCTCATTCTCACGTTGCAGGAATCGTCCTTTCCGATAGGTACGGAGGGTCATGATATTCGGAATAACCATCATTCTTTTCAGATTTCTTCCTGTAAAAGCCATCCTTTTCCTCTAATTCTGCTCAGTCTCTGGGAGAATGTAGCTACCTCTTCTTTGGTGCTCTCCGCTTCCTTCCTTCTCCCTTCGCCATCAAAGCTCCGATTTGCTTGGAAACCTGATTCTTTTTACTGCAAGCTCATCCGCTTCCATCTGCACCTTTCACTTCCACATCCAGAGAAATAACCTCATCCACAAGACTCAGCTTCTCATCTTGGAACTTCTTTCTTATATTCTCTTTAACAATTTCAGGATTTTCTCTCACAAATGATATCAGCATTCTCTGACCCTCCTTTATTTTATTACCTACTATAAACTGTCCCTAAACATTTTCAAGAACCTTATTAAAACTCTTTACCCGTTCTCCAATTTCGTCTTTCTTTCCGAATACGGAGGAGCCTGCCACAACAAAGTTGGCTCCGGCTTCCAGAATCGGAGAATATTTTTCCAGCTTCACCTCCGTCTACACCCGATTTCCAAGGAAGAGCTCTCTCCTCTGCCATTTTCCGAAGCCTCTTTAATCTTCTCCAAGGTGTAAGGATAAAGCTCTGCACTCAAAGCCGGATTTTACAGACATGAAAATCAAAATGTAGGAAGGCAAATGGGAAGAATTTCTTCTATGTGGACAGGGATGTGCAGTACAGCAACGCCTCCTTCCATACCAGCTCTCATGTGCCTGTAAAGAACGAGTCCAGATGCTTTTACCGCCTCCACATGAACGGAAACTCTGTCGTCTCCCCGCCTTTTTGTAATCGGCAAAGAAAAGTCCAGCTCCTCCACCATCAGATGCACATCAAAAAAGGCTTTGGACTTATTCCGTAAGGCGGAAACAATTCCTAGCTCCATAGAAATATTGGGCTACAAAATGCCCGTCCATAATGTCAAAAATGAAAGCTTTTTCGCACCTGCAGCCTCAGCTAAAGCCACATCCTCCTGTAAGGCGGAAAAGTCTGCCGCCAATATAGACAGGGGATAATCGATTTTCACGGAAACCTCCTGTAATAATTCTTTCTTTCTGTACAATCTCCTGATATAAGCTCTTTGTAACTTTCGTAACGCTCAGGGGCAATCTCCCTTTTCCACCGCCTGCTTTTGCTCCGCATATCCTGCTTCTTCTCTCCCAAAATGGTACGTAGGTATTATATCAGCGAGGACTGCCGATACTCTTCAAACTCCGGATAGAAATCCGCAGATTCTCGGGAGAGATGTCCGGTGGAAATAAAGAGAGTGAAACCGGAGTATCCAAGACATAGCTGTCTTCTCCCAGAGAGAAAAATTCCGCATGTCTTGTGGTATTCTTTCCTCTTTTTGATCGGAAGACTTCCAGTCTCCATCCTTCTGTCTTCCAGCAGTAGATTAATCATACTGGACTTTCCACACCGGAGGGTCGGAAAAACAGTGGTTTTTCCTTTAGGAGACTGAATCTCCTCCCGGTCTTCTTTCGTATTGCTTTGGAAAAATAAACCGGAATACCTGCTTCTCATAGATTCTCTGCATTTTTCTCCCGATAATCCACTTCACATTCCGATAGCAAATCTCTCTTATTAAAGAAAAGCATACAGGGAAATTTCTCTTGCCTCCAGGTGCAAAGAAAACGGTCAATTAAGGGAAGGAGGCTCCGGTTCCTTCACCGCAAAACCAGTGCCGCCTGGTCAATATTACTCACTAAGAGGGCGAATCAATTCATTTTCCGAGGAGAATCCTAGAATCTGCCCCACCATTTCTTTTTCCGTGTCAGGAACCTCTTCCACTTCCACCATGTCTCCTACCAGGGGCTTTTCTTTCTTGTTTCGAAAAAGCCCTTGGCATGACATTCAAAGACTCCGACTTGGTATCACATAATAAATCCGCCGATGCCTTTAATTATCTTACCTGTCATCCTAAGCCTCCGGGCAGAAATCCAGATCATAGGCGGTAGAACCCTATCCTTCTCCGCATCCACTACTTCCACGGTACCCTTGGAAAGTCCGGCAATTCCTTGATTCGACCAATGCTTAACTGCATTTCGCTTCCGATCACATAGGATCTTGCGGCTTGCAGGGGTGGTGTACCGGCTTTCTCCGTTTGCGTCTTGTCGAAGATAAACTACCACCAGGACGGTAGCCTTCAACACCGGGATATCCACTTCCCAAAACAACGGTTTGATTTATGCTGGATACCCAAGCCTTGCTGTTGTCATCGGAGGAGCAAGCTTTGTACTGCTTTCTCCATCCGGATAGGAGCTTACGCTGAAGGAATTGCCTGTCCTCTTTCCACATAGCTGTCCTTTGCTACAGACTGCTTCAGCACCACACCTTTGCTACGCTTGTGCTGGGAATATAGAAATCCTCCGGCTTCCAAAGCGGCATCCTCCAAGGCGAAAGTAAGCTTCTTTCTCGGAAAGATTAGTAAGATCCGGAACCACAGGCACGGTTATCCGGAATTCCGGTACTGACTACAAGCTCCAGCTCTCCCGGCTCTGATGTATCCGCCTTGTTGGTCACTGATCAGATACCCCTTTTCACTGTATCCGACATTTGCTCAAGCACCTTGTAGAGAATCTCTCTATCCTTTAACTCCTTCTCTACCGTGCTGAGCTCCATCTGCTGAAGCTTCGTTAAGTCCTCAGGATGCTCCTTTATCATAAAATACCAGTGCCTTGCTTCCTTGAAACCGTAACGTACAATCAGCTTCTGACCCCATATTTCCCACTGGGGTAGGATGATAATCTGTCCTTCCTCGTATTTCTCAGAAAATTCCTCCTTTTCGGATAAATCTTAATGTCATAAGAGGAGAATGTTTCTCCCGCCTCGGGAATGGTCTTTCCCACAATATCCGGCAGTAAGCTGTCTAAGGCGGAAATGGTAATCGCCACCTGGGTGCTTTCCTCCGTTTCCTTCTCCGTTGCGCTTTCCGTCTTGGGGAGAAAGATCCTACAGATCGAAGACATACCCACTAATTTAAAGCCAAGAAAAGAAATACGCCCAGGATACAAACTACGGACAAAATGGTAAGAGCTTTATACGGTCGGAAATGCCTTTCATCCATTTCCTGTCTGGTATGACGGAAACGGACTCGTCTCCCTCATCCTGTCTGTCGTTTAAAAACCGGCTTCGGGTCTTCCAAAAGCAAGATTTAAGTCATCCCGCAGCTCCTCCACACTTTGGTAACGGGCAGGGCTTTTTCTGCATAGCCTTCCAAACCACATAATCTAAGGCAGGAAACCTCAGGCTCCAAATCCTTAGCCGGGAATAGGATCTTCCATGTGAGAAAAACCACCGCCATGGAATTCTCTCCGGCATGGGAAGCTTTCGAGTAAGCTATTTCATAAATGGTACAGCCAGGAATAAATATCGGAACGCTGGTCGAAACCCTCGTCTTGCCTGCTCGTGAAATATAATGTACGGAACCCATCACCGCCGTATTGGCTGTTTCTTGGCTTGCAGGCTCTGGCAATTCTGAAATCGCAATTTTTACCACCCCTTCGGTGCTGACAATCATATTCTGGGGCTTAATGTCTCTGTGCACAATCCCCATCTTATGCGCGGTATCCATACCTTCACAAGCTGCAGGGCAATGCCGATAGCTTCTCGCTCGAGCATTTTCCTTTCTATGGATATGGTTCTTTAGGTGATTCCTCCACCAATTCCATGACGATAAAGTGGGTATCCTTCATCCACAACATCATGAGCGGAGACAATATTCAAATGATTCAGCTTTGCGGCAGCCTTTAGCTAGATCCTGGAATTTTCGAACAAATTCCTGATCCTCTGCATAATCCTGCTTTAAGACCTTTATGGCTACGGTTCTTCCTAATTTTTGATCTCTGCATGGTATACATAGCTCATGCCTCCCTCCAATGAGGGCTTCTATACTATATCGATCCTGTAGCAGAGTTCCTTTTCCCATTTCATTATCCTGATCCTTTCCAGGTTTCACCAAAATCAAGACGTTATTGTCTTTTCCCCCATTAATACTAGCTAAGGTAATCAAAAGCCTCTCCCTTTTCTTCCAAACTGAGTCATCCTTTAAAATCTGTACCATACTTTCCTGATCCTGCCATGATTGCTAAGGTAGTCGGAGCAAAGGGAAAATGATCTCCTTCCTCCCTCCTCCTCGAGAGAAGTCCACTTCCAGATACTTTTCCCGCCAATCCTTGGGTAATGTGTTCTTACTCTTTTGGTATTCCTCAGAGCCTCGAATCACTTTTTCCTCTCTAGATCATCTCCTCCACATAGCTGTGGTCTCTGGTAACCTGCCGCAGACGATTTCTTTGAAAAAGATAGGCTCTACTGTCTCCAACGTTGGAGAAAACAATGCTGTTTCCCTCTACAAAAGGCAGTAACCAAGGTACTTCCCATCCCCTGTAAATGGATATTGCTTTGGGAAGAGACAACAGCTCCAGATTCATCTTCTGTATTGCCTTCTCCAAGCTTCCGTGCCAAAAGGCGACTCTTCCGTCTGTTTCAAAAAGCGTCGTTAGGCTTTCCACCAAATAGCGAGGAGGCAAAGTCACCGGCTCTGTGTCCTCCCATTCCGTCTGCCAAAGAAAAAGATTGGGAGAAATTTCCCAGGGGCATCCCCTGTGGCGAAGAAAATCCGATTCATTTTTCGCATTTTCCTGATCCGTTTTTGCAAAAACTCCATCTTAAGCCCCTTTTGTTCCATCCCTTCGTAATTGTCCGCAAGCTCCAGCAATATCTGCCCCATCTCTCTTCTTACCAGTACAGGTAATGCCTCTTTTCTGTAAATACTCCTGAAAGCATACACCCTCTTCCGATTGGCGGTGCAAAGATCCTTTTCTTTAATAGGTTCACCGGAATAGAGATTCACATGACAGGGAAAATATTCTCCCTTCTCCTCTTTAATAAATCCGCTAAAAGCCTTTCTGTCCTCTTCTCCGTCATTTACCCCCAGCACCAAAGGCATACTCCAGCTAACTCTTCTGCTCGGTTTTCTTAAAATATTCCTGTACCGCCAGCATAATTTCTGATGAAGAATAGCGATTGGCAATGGGCATGATTTTTCTTGCTGTTCATCATCAATGGGGCATGCAGACTTAGAGCCAGTGTAATTCCATAATTTTCCTTGACTAAATCATAGATTCTCGGTACCAGACCACAGGTGGACAGGGTAATGTTTCTGATGGAGATTTTTCCCTTCTCGTCACTGATGATTCGTAAGAAACGGGTAACCTCCTCGTAGTTATCCAATGGCTCTCGGAGTTCATCAGCACCACATGAGAAATTCTTTGTCCTGTCAGCTTTTCCATAGCATAAATCTGCCCACATTTTCTCCTGTGGTACAGTTTCTGGCAAGTCCATCCAAAGTGGACGCGCAGAAGGCTAGCCATCCTGCATGCCCACCTGGGTGGAAATGCAGGCAGGTTTCCATGCTGATACCGCATGAAAACAGATTCTATTTTATGCCCGTCAGATAAACGAAAAAGAAACTTCTCCGTATCATCCATTTTAGAGCAAAGTGTAAAATCCGCCTCAGGTAAAGTGCAGAATAGCCTTCTTCTAGCTTTTTCCCATAGCCTTAGGAATATTCGTCATTTCCGTATACTCCTCCACAGCTTTTCATGAAGCCAGGAAAAAGCTGCTCCGCCCGATAAGCAGGAAATCCTCTTCCTATACACAGACTTTTTCAGCTCTATAAGCTCTAAATCACGAGATATTTTTCATGCCTTCCTTCTCTTGCAAGTACTACTCCATCCTTTTCTGAAATTGCGTAAAATTGCTGCTCCGAATTCTTCCGGTACAATGTGGGGATCAATCTTCCGTCTTTCTCTGAAACAGAGCCAGATAAAAAGCCGTCCGAGGGCTTCCCGAGCATAAACTTCTCTTCCTTTATCAGGGTGAAAGGGAAATGTTGTAGAATATAGTCGGTTCTCTTCATTTTCCTTAAAAAGAAAGACTGCAGGTAGGTATAAAAGCTGTCCTCCCTTTTCGCATAGGCTTGAACCGTACTTTAGAATCTCCTTTGCAGGCTTTGCAGTTCCTCCAAAAGCTTCCTTAGTAAAATGCAGACGAATATCCGGTTTCTACGATAACGCCATAAAGTGGAACAGGGTGCATCACAGAAACACCGCATCCAAAATCCCTCGCCTTCCTGTATAAAAGCGCTCATCCAAACTCTGGCATCCCAATGCTCAGTCTCATATTTTCTAAACCAGACGCTTTTTGGTTTTCCACAATATAACGAAGCTTATCCTTCTGAGCATCTCTGGAGACATGCCTCCTCCTTCAGTAAGGAGGCGATAGTGAGCTTTTTCCTCCCGAGGCACTGCAACAATCCAGTGCAAAAGCTCCTTCTTTAAGCTTTAGGCTTTTTCCCACCGCTTGAGAAGAAAAGTCCTGTATGGTGGCAGCACCGGAACGGAAACGTTCCTCCTCTAATATATTTCCGGATACCCGTTCTCCCTCTCCGGATTCATTTCGGATATAAAAGCCTCCGATCACTTTGTAAGAAGAGTGCTCTGCCATAGCAATCGTTCTTTTCCCTGCCATAGTCTTTTAAAAAGACCTCCAAAATATCCGGAGGAAGGCATGGAAACTGCATCCTCCTTGGGAAGAGAGTAAAGCTTCTTTTTAATCTCTTCTTCTCTCACAATCTTTCGTGAAAACTGTCATGACAGGGGACAGACCCTGAAAGTTTTCTCGCTTTTACTCATCCACAATGGCATGGAAATGGTGTCCATAAAAAGTAATTGATAAATAGCAATGCGAAGACTTAAAAGAACCAGGCTTCAGTTTTTTCAGTTTTACACTGCTGTATAAAGAAATCACATAGTCCAGTTGCAGATACCGCTCCAAAATCCCGTGACTGCTTCTGGTTAAAAAGCCTTCTCTGTTTCCCAAAGCCGGAATGAGTCCGAGCTTTCTTAAAAGCAAGATGAATAAGCTCTCCTTCATAAAAGACCTTTTTCCAGCTCCAAAAGTAACTCTCTTTCGCTCTTTTCACTCTTGGCTAAGTTTTCTTCCTCTATCCATTTTGCCTCCGGTGGATATTCCTACATGGGCTCCGGTCTTCTTTTCATTTTTCAACCTATAGTCATCTCTTCTGCCTCTTCCTCCATAGAGAATGAGTAAACGAAGAGCTGCAATACGGAGGATGCCGCTGCCGCTTCATAAGTAAGAGCCGCCTGCGTAAGGACTGCTCGAACTCCCTTAATTTCCTGGGGACTTAAAAATCCCCTCCTCTTCCAAAATCCAGCTGGCTCTTTGAAGCATTCCACTCCACAGGAAGAGTAATAATCTGAAAGGAAATTGCCACTGCGAAAACAATGATTCCAACTGAATAAAGCCGCTTGAGTAAATCAGAAAAGCCAATAAAAATAATGGGAATGGTAGCTAGGAACAAATAGCACAAACCGGATTAATATTCCGGCTGATGACCAGGGGCATATAGCCTACGCATCCTGAACAGCATGTCCGCACTCGTGGGCGGCAACACCGATAGCTGCAATGAGTGGAGTTCTCCGTGGCTTCCGACAGATTTACCGTCTTGTCCTTCCGGGCTGTAGAAATCGCTCGAATGTCCTCTTACGGAAAGCACCTGCACATAGCCGATACCGTTTTCTGTCAACATCTCCGCCGCCTCTCTTCCGCTGATACCTCTTTGGAACGAACCCGGTCATATTTGGCAGGTGGACTTCACCAAAGAAGAGGTAAGCAGAGAAAGCCCCAGCCGATATGAACAAACATCATTGTGGGATCAAAAATAGTATGAATAAGGCATCTTATCCTCCAAATCCTAGTAAGAAAGCAGGGGTATCAAACGTTTTTCCTTCTACCTGAATTTCCAAAATTTCGAATATCCTTCCCTGTAGAAAGAAAGAGACGATTGTTCTCCTTATTGCGATACATCTTTCCTATGCCTTCTTTCTTCCGAAAGACCTCCTTTGCTTCCTCCGAAAGGCTTTTCCGGTAAATGAGCAAGAGCAAATCTTCTTTAATTTCTGAAAAGCTTTGAAAATCCTCTTCTTTTGCCCGGATAACTCTGGCTTTCCAGATTTTAAAGCTTTTTCCGTTGGGAAGAATACTGACTGCAACAGGTAAAGGGATTAAAGCAGCTGAACCATGGCCCTTCGATTTCGACGGCAGGCTTATTCCAATTCTGAAAAGCCGTCCTGCTTTTACAATCATACTGCAATGACTGGCTTTTTCCTCATCCTGGGGCATCTGAGGGCAATTCCCCTGCTCTAAAGACTGAGGGTTTCCAAAATACAATCCTGAGAAAGGCAGGAAAAGGGCTTCGAAGACTTTCTCCTGTTTCTTCCCCGTTAATGGTGCTTTTTGAAGCGGGGATGTCTCCGGTAGCCAATCCTTCCGCCATCAGCATGGTGGAAATACCAGTTTCCTTGTCTATGCAAAATAGCCTGCTGAATCGAGGCTCCCCGATAAAGAGGCAGTAAAGAAGCATGGATATTCACACAGCCATGTGCAGGAAGCTCTAAAAGCTCCTTAGGAAGGATCTGTCGAAAGGCGTACCACCAATAGCAATCCGGCTTTAATTCCCCTAGATATGCGAGGAGCCCTTCGTCCTTTTCTCAGACGATGTACGGAACGAACAGGAAGCTCCAGTCTTTCTGCCGCCTGCTTTTACCGGCGTCTTAAGGAGATTTCCTTCCTGTCCTTTGCTTTTTATCCTCCTGACTGATTACCAAAGAGAATCTCATGTCCGGCCTGATGGATGGCCTCTAACCCCTTCACCGCAAAGTCCGGGGTTCCCATAAACACGATTCTCAAATCATTTCTCCTCTTCCAGTTCTTCATATTGAACATCTTCCAAATCTCCTCTACCTTCTCTGTATAGAGAACCCCTGGAGATGATCATACTCATGGCAGAAGGCTCTGGCCAGCCAGAAGCATCCAAGCTAAGGGCTCCATGTTCTGATCCAGAAACTTCTCAGATGGATATTCATGGGTCGGGTAACTTTCCTTCCCTTTCCCGGAACGGAAGACAGCCCTCTTCTCCGCACTGCTCTTCCTCTCCCACAGCTTCTGATTTTGGATTAATGCATAGCATGAACACCGTCTCCGATATCCACCACAAAAGCTGCTAAAATCCCACCTGAGGAGCCGCCAGTCAGCACCGTTGATGTACATTATTTCAGATATATCTTGAATCAAATCTCTGGTTTTACTCCGTCATTTCGCCTAATTTCTTTACTTCTTTTCCAAAATGGAGTCTCCGATTTTCGGATGCGCGAATTGCCCTGACTATACCCTCTGAGATCAAACTGGAGCTGAATCAAAAGAGCGTTTATCCTCTTTTCGAAGCTCCTCAACGATAACAGTTCTTAATCGGATGATTATATCATGGGATTCTTGCTTAATATAGATGATTTTCCTAAAATTATCCTTTAGCTTATAAATGGTGGCAGGAAGGGATAAATAACTCGCCTGCTCCTTCTCCAATTTCCCTCGATTCTTTTGATGGTCTTCTCAGCATCAGACTTAAAAACTCTTCCTCCTGATAGCTGCATTGATAGCCCAGCATTCTGGCAAAGGAGGATATTCAGTCTTTTCCGAAACTTCTTTTCGACTGATAAAAGCAAAAGTAGTCCTGTTCAAAGCCAGCTCAGTACTTCCTCCTCAGGACGATAGCTTTGAATCAAGACTTCTCCCTGGAAGCTTTCCCCGTGCCTACCTGCTGCCTGGGGTAAGAATCTGAAAGCATATTCCCTTGCCACAAAATCCGACTGAAAGAACAGCTGCTCCCGCCGCCATAATGCCCACCAGAGTGACCTCGGAAAATCATCCTTTTACAATCATCTGGGTTCCCAAAAGATATCCGCCTTCTCCTCGGCAAAATCCTGTAAAGAAATTTCTTCGTGATTTCCCTCCCTGGTATCTCCGGCTCATACGAAGAATTCTTGCTTTCTGGGAAGACTGCATGGCAGATTTTTCCAGCTTTTCCGTTCCGGTGCCGAAAGGGGAAAGATAACTGCCGCCAGTTTCGACATTTCTTTTCCAGTTTTCCTGCTGATAGCCGTAATGGCATTGCAGCATACCGTTTTTGAGAAGCGTCAGACTTACGTCGCAGTGGGGACAGTTTAAGCTCTTTCCGACGCTTTCTGCAGCTCACAAAGGGAGAATAACCCTTCTGTTCATAAAGAGAATGCTTGTTCCCCCTTTCCAAACGCTGTACACTTCCTCCAGTGCTTTTGGAAAAATGGAACTAGTTTCCTCCTCCAATTCCTTTCGTAAGTCAATCAAGAGTCAGCTTTGCTGAAAAACTTCCCTCCACCGCCCTGTTTTAGTAAACAGTCTGACTTTTCCCTCCTCCGCCTCCGAAAATATTGACGGAAAGGTGTTCCAGAGCCGAAAGTACCGGACACTTGGTAAGTTCTCCCTCTTGCCACATCCCGACTTTCGTATCGGGGACGGTTTTCCGATTGTAGGAACGTTCTGCTCCTCATCATACTGATAAAGTCCTAAATTGGAAAATGGCAGCAAGAGGGGCTGAACGGTAAAAGCCACTTCCTCTCTCGATGCGGCACTTTTCCATGCTCTCCGCCCGTTCTCCCTGGCTCATTTTGGAATGTAATACCGCCACCTGTCCGGGGAAACGTCCCTCCACCCGCATTCTGCTTTGATGGCTTAAGGGAAATTTTCGAATCAGATAAATCACTTCCTTCCACAGCGGCAATCTTCGATTAAACGCAAATACAGCTCCATCTTTTCCCGGATCCGGTAACGCCGAAAAAGCAGGGCGAGCGCTTCCTCCTCCTGAAAATATTCCTGCATTGCAAAAGAGACCTCCTCCTGCTCTGCATTGAGTTTTGGAGCGGATAGGGGTTCCATATTGTATCTTTTCCAGCTTTGTTTTGTTTTCGTCTTCTTCTTTACCGGAGTACGGTTTTAAGCATTGATTTAAGGTCGTTCCCATTCCTCCGCCATCCAAATAGAGATCCAAAAGCTGTTTTCTGACGGAGAACTCCTTTTCCAAAGGAGAAAAGAATATCTTTAATTTTCTCTTCAGGGAAGTCTGCCAGCTCTTCTATATCGATTTACATAGCCCTTTTTCTTTCCTCTTCCAGATGGTATCAAAACAGGATCCCCGACAGATGAGGAGTTTCCTTTAGGGACCTATAGGTAAAACATTTATCGATAGATTCATGAGAAATATCTACGATTACTTTGGCAAACAATGCTTACTCCTTATTTCTTGAATCACCTTGGAAAGAGAAAGGGAGTTGGAAGCCACAAACTAAGCAGATCTCAGGCTTTAATTTCTTCTTCCAAAGAGAAGGACAGCTCTTCAAGATTAAAGCAGGCTTTTCGGGAATCAACTTCTCTCCCATAGCTTTTCCGAATCTCTTCTCCCTTCTTTCCTAAGGTAAATAATGCATCAATAGGAAGAGACTTTAAAAGTTCTCGATTTCCCGATGATAGGCGATTTCATTATCCCCAACTCATTCATATCCCAAGAACGGCAATCTTTCTTTTCGCCCCTTTCTCTGAAGCCAAGACCTTTAGAAGCCTTCATGGAATCAGGAGTGCGACTGTAGCTGTCATCAATAATCATAATGCCATCTTCCGTGAGATCTCTCACTCTTCGCTAAGCCCTGAAATTCCAATAAGCCCTGTAAGAGCTTTTGTTTTGTGTAATCCCAGAGAAAGACCTATCGCCATGGCTACGGAAGCATTGTCCTCCATATGTTCTCCGGGGAACGGAAAAGGGAATCTCCTCCTTCTTTTCGTAGAAGAAAAGATTTAGCTTCTTCTCTCCCAAGAATCCCATGGCTCTGATTTTTCTCTTCGTATGGGCGTTCAAATATCGCATCCTTTTCGGCAAATACAGGAAACTTCACTGATTTTCCTTCCAGAATATGCATTTTTCTCAAAGCAGGTATTTTCCTTGGTCTTCAGATTCTCCAAATGGGCGGAACCGATATTGGTAAAATACTGCAATGTCACAGGAAGCAATCTCACGCAATCCTGTGCATCTCCCAGGGATGGAGATGCCTAACTCAAATGACACTGATTTCTTTATTTTCCCTTAGCCATGGAGAAAGAGTGTAATAGGAAGTCCCAGCTGAGAATTAGCATTCCTTGGTTTCAAACAGACTTCTCCATGGAAAGTGCCTTGGCAATCCTTGGCTCTGGTGGTGGTTTTCCTACGGAACCGGTTACGCTGATGAAGCCAAACCGGAATACAGGCTCTGCATAGCAAAGCTACGTAAAAGCGTCAATAGTGCTTTCCACCGATATAAAACGTACCTCGGGATATTTTTGGAAAAGTTCCGAACAATCCTCCTCAGTGAAAAATAAAGGATGCATGCTCTATAGCCATGGGAATGAAGCGAGTGTCCATCCTGCTTTTCTCCTTGATGGGAACAAAGAGCCCCTTACTACAATCCTCCCGAGAATCCAAAATAATCTTGTCCACAGAGGAAAATATCTCCGAAAAAGGAATCTGCATCTTATTTTCCCTCTCTTTCCGCCTCTTCAAAATCACTTCTCTATCTACAAAACGAGTAAAATGTTCCATTACCTCATTATATTCTTCATGTCCTTTTCCGATAACCGCAATTAAGTCTCCCTCTTCCGCCTCGTTCTAAGGCATAGCGAATAGCTTCTCTACGGTCTCTCAATCTCCATAGTTCTTTGTCTTCTTGGACAATGTGCTTTCAATATCGGAAATAATATACCATAGTTTTCTCATAACGGGAAATTATCTGCAGTAAGGATGGTAAAATCCGCCATCTCCTGCTACCTCTCCCATGCAGTAGCGTCTTTCCTTAGCACGGTTTCCGCCACAGCCAAAGACTACAATCAGGCGTTTCGGCTTGTAAGTGACTCAGGTTTCAAAAGGTTCTTCATCCCCATGGCATTGTGGCATAGTCCACCAAAACAGTGTAGCCCCCTCTTTGCAGACAACTCCATCCTGCCGTTTACCTGAATCTTCCGTAGGGCGGATTGCACCACTTCTTTTTGATTCCCAGAAGGAAGTGGAGAAATTGCCGCTAAGGCATTGTAAACATTGTATCTTCCGGCAGATGGTTCCAAATCTCTAATCCTCTTCTCCATGTCGAAAATGGAATCTACAGCCCAGGAAAATCATGCCGATGTAAGTCTTCAATCTCCGTAGCCATAAAATCCAGCCTGTTTTCTCAAGGCAAAACTAAAACAGGGGCACTCTGCATTTTCCATGAATTCTTCAGAAAAATCTGCATCAAGATTCACCAGTCCCGTCTTAGACTGGGTGAAAATTCTGGACTTGTAATACTTGTACTCCGCAGTCTTTATGCTCATTTTCTCGATATGATCCTCTTCATTATTGGTAAAATACCATAATCAAAAAGAATACCGTCGGTTCTAGCATCTTAAAGCCCTGGAGGAAGCCTCCATAACCACGGCATTACAGCCTTTTTCCTTCATTTTCGGAATGTTTCCCTGCAAAGTATAGGATTCCGGGTGGTATTCCTGCTTTTCTTCGTGAATGCCCGCGTAATCGATTCCAGTGGTTCCGATGAGACTGTAATGAGCCCTGCCTGTAAGAGTGCCCGCACCATACTGGCTGTTGTGGTTTTCCCTTGGTACCGGTGATCCAATCATCAGCATCTCCTTGGAGGGTAGGAAAAATAAAAGGCTGACAGCTCCTAAAGCCTTTCTCATTTTCCACCTCGCCTACAATGCAAAAGGTCTTCCTATCCTGCATTTCCTTCATAAATCAGGAAGATTTTTCTCCACCACAAATACTCGAACACCCTTTTCCAAAAAGCTCCGGAATTTTTGTCATGGAATCCATGGTGCTTCCTTCATGCAAAAGAAATAAATCCCTGCCTTAGCTCTTCGAGAATCATAGGAGGAAAATTCTCCTCTCTCACCATCTCCCGAAGGACTATTCGCTTCGCTTAAACAAGACAACCAGCCCTTCACTCTATGCCTCCTTTAGAAAATTCCTACAATCTTTTCATTTTCAAAGCCAATCTACGCCGGCTCCTTTGGCAGACCCGGCATCGTCATAACATCGCCTGCTAAACATACCACAAATCCCTGCTCCTGCGAGAGAGGGAAAGTTCACAATTTCAATCCGGAAATTCTTGGGTCTTCTCAATAGATTGGGTTTATCGGACAAACTGTGCGCGTCTTTGCCATACAAATCGGAAGATTGGAATAGCAGGATTCTTCCAACTTCTAATTCCTCTTAGCCTTATTCGAATACTCTACCCCGTCAGCACCGTAAATTTCCTTCGCCAAAGAGTTCAATCTTCTGAGAAATCTTCTGCTCGGAGTTTGCAAAGTATGGAAATTCACTTCAACTTCCACAGTTTCCAGCACTGCCTTGGCAGCTCTTCCTCCTTCACTTCCCTTTCGTAAGCTTCCATGATGGCGCAGCGAACGCCCTCTCTGTACTGAAATCCTAAGAACAGCTCCCCTCTGTATCTGTAGCAAAACGATTTACTGCCACAACTGCAGGAACACTCAAATTTCTTTACATTTTCGATATGCTTTTCCAAGTTCTCTAAGCCCTTTTTCCAATGCTTCACGATTCTCCTTGAAATCTCTTCTCGAAGTCCGCCGTGATTTTTAGGTACGAGTGTAGTTGCGATCACAGCACAAGAAGGCGTTAATCCGCTGCTGCCGCACACTTAATATCAAAAGAACTTCTCCGCTCCAGGTCGGCACCGAAGCCTGCTTCATGTACCAGAAAATCTGTAAACCAGAGCCCATCTTGGTGGCGTATGGAGTTACAGCCATGAGCATATTAGCAAAGGGTCCACCATGGATAATGGCAGAGTTTCCTTCAGACTTTGACTAATTAGGTTGCTAGCATCCTTCAAAAGAACCGCCATAAGCTCGGTACATTCCAAATCCTTGCATAGACTCTCTCCTCCCTTCTTGTTATAGGCTACTACGATTTTGTCTAAACTCCTGTAAATCCTTCATATCCTTAGCGCAGACAAGAATCGCCATGATTTCCGAGGCTACCGTAATCTGGAAATGATCTCTCTCATACAACCCGTCGCCTGATTTTCAATCCAACGATAACATTTCTCAAAACTCTGTCATTCATATCCAAACAACGCTTCCAAAAGAGAATCTTTTTGGGGTTGATTTCTAAAGCATTGCCCTGATGAATATGATTATCCAAACTGCGTACGTGGTTATTGGCAGAAAGTGATGGCATGGAAGTCTCCCGTAAAATGAAGGTTACGTCCTCCATGGGAGCAACCTGAAATAACCTCCTCTGCGCTCCCCCTTTACTGCGAAGCATGGTCAGAGCTGGGCTCTCTTAATGCCACAATGCCTTCTTTCCTAAACGGTTCTTGCATCATTTAAGCCGATAGATACTCGTGGTCTTGCCCTCTCCTGAGGGCGTGGGATTGGTGGCAGTAACCAGAATCAATTTCTTTCCTTCTGCTTTCCCTCTCCTGGGCAGAGCAAAAGCTTTGGGATAATTTTGCTTTACATGCTCATGAGTTCCAGATTCTCTTCAGATACCATAATTCTTAGCCACTAAAGCAATTGGTTGCAGTGTACTGCTGAGCAATTTCTCAATCTGATTTCATTTACTCCATCCTTTCTGTAGACAGTAACTCCTCAAATTCTTCCATGTTCATTAAAACCTTTCTGCGTGTGGTGCCTTCCTCCTCCAACGACATGTTCCACGCCAACTGATCCATTATCCTTGCCGCCCGATTAAAACCGATGCGGAATTTTCTTTGTATCCGACACTTGCCTTGTCGTTTCAATCACCAGTGATCCGGCCTCTGCAAAAAGCTCGTCTCTATCGCTCTGACTTCCTCCGTCTCTTCCGTAGCTCTTTTCCAAGCTCTTAGAGATGGAATGGTTATACTCCGCTCTCCTTGAGACTTTAAAACTCCGTTACCTTAGCCACTTCCTCATCGATACAAAGGCACCCTGTACTCCGAATCAGCTTGGGTAAATTCTCGAGGAAAAGCATATCTCCCTTTCCCAGAAGCTTTTCCGCTCCATTCATGTCGATAATAGTGCGGGAATCCACTCCGCTACTCACGGAAAAAGGCAATACGGGAAGGAACATTTGCCTAATCGGTCCCGTGATGACATTGACGGAAGGTCTTTGGTAGCAATAATCAATGCATTCCGCAGGCTCTTGCCAGCTGCGTCAGACGGACAATGGCATCCTCCACTTCCGACGCCGATACCATCATTAAATCCGCAAAGCTCATCAATAATAGATTAAAATCTGAAGAACGAAGCCCCTCCTTCTCTCTTTCTTCCTCGCTAAGTACGTATTTTTCGTTGTAGCCGGATAAGTCTCTTACCGTGGCAGCAATTTCTTTATAGCGACTTGTCATCTCCGCCACAGCCCAGTTCAATGCCGCACGCACTTTTTCTGGATCCGTAACCACCGGAATAAGCAAATGAGGAATGCCGTTATATACCCTGAGCTCTACCACCTTAGGATCACCATGATCATCCTGACCTCTTCCGGACTATAGCGATAGAGTATGGACATAATCAGGAGTGATTGATGGAAACGGATTTTCCCGCTCATGAGCTCTGCCACCAGCAGGTGGGGCATCTTGGCAATATCCGTTACCACCACCTTTACCGCCAATATCTTTTCCCACACCCGAAAAGTAAAGCTTCATCTTGTTCTCCAAAAGGCGGGAGAAGACAGAATATCTCCCAAATATACAACCTGGCTGTTTTATTGGAACCTCAATTCCCACCGCAGACTTTCCCCGGAATAGGCGCTTCAATACGGATATCCGCCGCCGCCAGTCGCATCTTAATATCATTGCTTAAGATACAATCTTGGCTAATTTTACCCCCTGCTCCGGTTGCAGCTCGTAGCGGGTAACGGAAGGTCCTGAAACGTTACTGATGCCACGGTAATGCCGAAGCTCTTTAGGGTTTCCTTTCAGGTCTGAGCATTTTTCCTCGATTTCGCTTCGTTTTTCCTCTTCTGGGTATGGGAACGCTTCCAGAGGGGAGCGGAGAAACACATAGGGTTTCTGGCCTTCTCGGAACGGAATCCGCTGTTAACTCTTCCTCTTTCTTCTCCTGAATACGCTTTTGTAAGTTTTTCATTATCGGAAGCAATTCTTCTGCCATCGGTGTAGACCACTCTGGAGGACGGGTCTCCTGTAAAGAACCTTCTTCAGCTCCTCTTCGTCCAAGGGCTGTTCTTTTATAGACTCTTGTTTCAAGACTCTTGTTTTAAAGATTCTCGTTTCAAGGGCTCTTCATGAAAAGCGCTTCTATATCGGAAAGTTCCTCCGGGAAAAGCTCTTCTTCCTCGAAGAATCCGATAATCCTTCCACCGTAAAGGAATCCTCTTTCCAGTCTTCCTTCTTACTGTTTATTAAAATCCAGTTCCTCCTTAACATTCAGTAAATCGGAACGGAGTGCTTCCTTCTCCCTATTTTCTTCCGCCTCAGAGGAGAAACTTCCCTCTCTTCCTTTAAAATCTTCCAAATGAAGTCGGTGGTTTGAAAATCCGCCTCTCTCTCTTCCTTCTTGCTCTTCTTTCCTCCAAAGCTTCTCTGGTGGTTTGAGAAATTCTCTGTAAATCGCTGCCCTTCTTCCCGCCTTTTCCGCTGTCTGCACGGAAAATAAAGCAAAGAGACTCATCAGGGGCTTTTCGGTAATCATCACCAAGCATAAAATAGAAAAACAGCACAATCATAGCTCCCAGGCTACCCACAAAACTGCTTCAAAAACAAAAAGAAAGATCCCGTAGTACCCCCTTCGGTCAATCAAATCCGTTAAATCTCGGGAATACTCTTCCCGAAAATAAGTACAGGAGAAAGCTCCCCAGATATACAAGAAGCAAAATAAAAGGGTATTTTCCTCATAATCATCGGATTGTTTCGATTTGCTATGGTAAAGGCAACAAGGAAAAATAAGACAAAGGAAAAAGAACACTAAAGGATCCGAATAAAAATACAAGTCCTGAGAAAGTCCCTCCCACTATTCCGCAAAATCTAAATTACTGAGAAGCAAAAAGCAAAAGAAATAAGGAAGGATAAAATCAAAATAGCTTCCTCTCTAAGAGCCATACGTAAGCATTTTGTTCTATTTTCCTTGTACAGCTCTACCGGTTTTATTACTTGTTTTATTTATGCTTTTATTTTGTGTTTTTGTTTTTATTTGTCCTTTTTCGCTATAAATCCTCACAACTCCTATTTCCTTCCAAGGCATTATATAACATTTCAAGACAAAAGCCAAGGTAGTCCTATCGAGGATAGGCATCAGAATAAAGAAACCCTATACAAAAGCAATGCAGTCACCAATTAAAGACATAATTGACTTTTGTCTTAAATGCAAGATAAAAATCTTAACATTACTGTAGAGAGGGAGAACAGCATGATTCATGTAGCAATTGTCAGTCCGGAAAAATCTTTGGAGCCTATAGAAAAGGTCCCTGCAAGACCCCTCCTTTGATTGTCAATTTTTCCCCTATATCTATAGGACTTAGAGATATTGACGGCATCTATGAGACTGTAGAAATGTGATGTGATTTTCTTTTCCGACGAACTGGGTGTATCACTATATTCACCAGAGTTTTCCGGATAATCGTATTCCCTGTGCTTTACCTCGCCTACGAAACCATTGATGCTCTTCTATTCTGCTGCAATTTCCAAATCGAACATCGGGATCAACCATTGAGACGGGTATTCTGCGACTTCTAACCGAAAACCAACCATTTTATGGACATCCCAAATATTTACCGGAAAAATCCTGCCCTATTTTTTCAAGGATCATCATTATGATTACAAGCATATTGAATATGCCAAAACCTATGGAGCAAAAGGAAAAATCGACCTGATTCTTTCCCGAAGCATCAATAATCTGGGGCAACTGGATCAGTTGCAGATTCCTTATATCGATTTTTCCCTAATGAAGAAATGATTCAAGCTCTATTCAGCAGCCTTGGACGAACTTCGTTTAGGCAGTATTGCGGAGCAAAACCTCTTAGTATTTTTCTTCGCCTTCCCTTTACGGAGGAGGTGGAAAAGGAGGAACAGAATATCAGGGAAGCCACTGTTTATAAGTTTTTAACAGAATATCGAAAAGGAAAGTCATTTACATTTTGATATCGAAAAAGGCTTTAATCAATTTTCATCCTTTTGAGCATATCCATGGAAAAGGATCTGATGCCTATGCTACAGGAATTTCTTTCCGCCTGCGGGAAAAATCTGAATTTTCCTTTCCGTATGGGTATCGGCTTTAAAGCCATTCAAGGAACGAAGTCGCTATTATGCAGACATGCCCTTCTGGAAAGTAATCGTTACGGAAGAAATGACGCCTTTTTATGGAAGAGGAAGGAAAACTGCGGGTATCTCTTTCCCAGAAATTAAAAGTTGCTGGCTGATTACAGTAACCCAAAGGCAATACAATTTGCAGAACAGGGCATTCACGAAAAGCAATATTCTGAAGCTTATCAGCCTTTTTGAAAATGATCCTCTACGCAGGCACTTAGCGCCCAATATATCCTGAAAGCTCTGGTATCCTCCCGCTCTGCCAGCAGAATTCTGCAAACGCTCACAGCTAAAGTTAATTCGGCAGACAGCTGAGGAAGGAGAATCATGAAAGAGAAAATGCGACCGCAGACCCGCATTGCATTTTCATTTTCGAAGAAGAAGCTCACGCAAAACCTTTTTGATGGAGTAAAAAAGCACTGGTGCATACTATTATCTGATTTTCCTGCCGTATAGGGGCGTATACCGCACGCTCCCGCTCTTCCGCCTGCGCATCGGTGACATGAAACTTCTTTCCTCGTTTTCTCGCAGAGTACCGGCGAGTCAGATACCCTGCTGTATGCCCTATACGGCAGGAAAATATACTACTGTTCTATTAGCTTTTTACTCCATCAGCTGATGAAGTGATACCCTCTCTTCCAAAGAAAAAGCAAGCCACGGTGCCGTAGTATGGCATAGCGATGGTGCCGCCAATCACAAAGGTCTCAATCTTTGCCTTAGGATAGCGTTCCAGAATCTTCTCTTTTAAGCTCCCATCCTCAGGGGCAGGCGGACAACAGAAATACCTTCTCCCCTTCCATAAAGCCCTTCTTTTCCATCTTGGACAGCAGGTTGTTAAAAGTCTGCTCCTCTGGCCTTTTCGATGGCTTTTAGGGTTCCCTCTTCCGTAATCATGATAATGGGACAGAATATTCAGTAAACCGCCGATAAAATCACGTGCTTAGCAGATTCTTCCTCCTGGATAAAGAAACGAAGATCTGAGGTAAAGAAATATCCATACAAATGATTTCTGTATTCAGAATCTTCTCCACCAGCTCCTCCATGGAAATTCCCTGATCTCTCAAATCCGCTGTTATCCACCAAAGAGTCCGTAACCTACAGAGGCGGAAAGAGAGTCTATAATCTCAATCTCTATCTGGAAATTCTCTAAAGAATATCCTTGGCAATTTCATCAGAATTTCTGGTGCCGGAAATTCCGCTGGACAAACGAAAATGAACAATATCTTCCCGCCTCCAAGCTGGGGGCGGAAAAAGAACCATATATTCTTCACTGTTTACCTGGGAGGTCTTACTCTTCTCCCCATTAACATTCTTTTTCAAATAATTTTCCTGGGAAAGGGAGGCATAAAATCATCCCTGTACTCCTCTTCATTTAAATCAAAAACGAAAGTAGGCTAAAAGAATGTTTCTTCCGCCCATTCATAGAAATATCCACTGTAGAACAACAAGATAAAAACGTAGCTTTCCATACCGTCTCCTTATTCCTTCTGATGCTTTTCTTAGCTTATACTGCTTTTCTGCTTTTCTTTTGCTTTTTCCGCTTTGAATATATCCTATTCTTTTTAGCTTTAATACTTTACTTTAAGCCCTTTATTTCCTCGGGCTGTTCCTGCTTTTCCTATTCCCCTAATACATTTCGAATCGCCACAGGGGTTCTGTAATTCCAACGGTAAATTCGAATTCCGGAACGTCTGGAGTGCATTTACCACCTGACCGTTACCAATATAGATTCTACATGATTTACCACGCCTCCTGTTGGCATAGAAAAATCAAATCTCGAGGACATATTTTCTGCTGACCTTCCACACCAGTTCTGGACTGTTCCTGGAAACTCTGGGTAGAAACTCCATATTTACTCATAATCGTCTGGGTAAAGCCGGAGCAGTCACAGCCGTGGGTTAAGGGGTTCCTCCCACACATAGGGTTACCCACAGAATCTGGCAGGCAAAGTTCACCAAATCACTTCGTCTTTTTGCCGCAATATTGGCTCCTATCCTGTGCCGGTCTGTAGGAAATGAGTATCGATTAAACCGTAGTTAACGGTAACATTGTTGTCTCTTGTGAAACATAGGCTCCTGATCTCCTTCCTGATCATCTCCTGAGTCCAGGTCCAGCTGTACCCATCCATCCAGCTGATTCACCACGGAATATCTTTGATCTCTTGTAACCTTTGGTCGAGGCATTGGTTCCGTACTGGGGATTTGCCCGGACGTTTAGCATCCGTATTGACTGCCATAACCTGGGCATGGGCAAGCAGCCAGCTGCTCCGCTTCCTTTCCTTGCGCCACCAGCTCCGACTTTCACATAGCCGGTGATTTCTCCGGAACAGATTTTCAACCAACCGTTTTCTTCCCTAGATATCTCCTCCCGCATAGCCCGGGAATTTTCCGATAATGTTGTCAATACCCTTGTCGGCAGGGTCGGAACGGATATTGATATAGTCTTGTGCCTTGATACCCGAGGTGATCATACTGGTTTATAACCTTTTTGGCTTTTAAATTAGCAGCTTGCGCCTCATCCAAGCCATTCCAAACTTACATTTTCCGCACTGGAAGATATATAAGCCTTTCCACCCCTTCGATGGTATCTGCAGAAATTTTCAGATAATCGCTTTCACTTCTTCCAATACATATATATCGTTCCCCTTGGCACAGGAGCCTAAGGTATTTCCGTCAATCTTCTCCCGAGTAGAACGAGATACGAAGCTTCTCCGCCAAGATGGTAACTCTTGTCCTATATTCCTTAGGCCTTTTCCTTCGCTTTCTCTCCTCCATCAAAAACTGCTTGGAAATATAGCCATCAAACCTCGGAACAACGATATCACCCAGTTCTCCGTTCCCGCCGCCGGAGACTCTAAAATCTCACTCCTGCTCCATTTTTAAAATTCCGATAATGTTTTTGAATATCATTTTTCATTAGGCTGGGAACGGAAGTTAATAAAGCTGGAATCACTGTACCAGTCCCAGATTGGTATATCGGGAAAGAGCAAACTCCTCTTCCTCCTGTTTTCTTTTCTTCCACCTTTTTGGCAAGCTGGGAGGAACTGGCTTTCTCATCCACTACATCCTCCAGGTTGGAGGCGGGCCTCTCTTCGTTACCGGCTTCTCTTTAGCAACGCTTTTCCTGCAGGCTGAAAGACTGCAAAGGCAAAAGCAAAATCAATATGTATATCATCAGCGCAAAATCGTATCGCTGTCTTTCCCAGCTGCAGCATACCATACTCATCTGTGAGCACGGCTTTTTAACCGGTACTACTCTAATCCTGCAAGCAGAGATAAAGCCTCGCAGTCCCTCTTCTTCCTGGCTGTGACGGTGAGAAAAGAGAAACAGTTCCGGATTTCTCCATGGTGCACCCGTAACCACTGCAGTGGAAATATGCTCTTCTTTTATTCCGCAGTCCAGCGCTGTCCTAGAAGTTTTAAATCCCCTTAAGTCCAGTTGAAATTTTATCCTTTGAAATCAGAATTGGAGAAGCTGTCTTCGTCCGGATAATCCTCCAGCAATGCGTAACTTC
>BNJU01000789.1_pt1 | contig 99952 bp, 115 predicted proteins | sample 8539281 | NCBI WGS metagenome assembly BNJU01 (sample SAMD00202456, study PRJDB9452) | human saliva metagenome | isolation source: human saliva | place: Japan | reverse complement strand
TGAGAGAAGGGCAAAAATCTAGAACATGTGAAGAGGCTGTCGCTACAGTAGAGATTGTGGATAGAGAAGGCTCGGAAGAGTAACATGGTCTATGCCATTTATTATGCTGCTTTAGACCACTAACTAGTTTTAAAAATATTTAATTAAATAAATTTCGGTAAAATAAGCGAGTGGTCATGCGCCTCAGTGACAACTCGCTTTATGGTTTTTGGAATAATGTCCGCCAAAATACATTAAAAAATGAATATTTTTTTGGAATTAAATCCGAAAAACTTTACAAATACATGTGTGTAGTGTTATTATTCAAGTTCATTTCCATATGTACTAGAATTAGATGCTAACCCCAATATAGTTAGAGATTATTTGGAGAGCATCTACAACACTATTGTAATTAAAGATATAATGAATCGAAAAACAGGTATCAGACTCGATGATGTTACAAAGTGTCTTAAGATTCATATTTGATAATATTGGTAATCCTCTATCTACTAAGAAAATAGCTGATACAATGACATCCGATGGCAGAAAAATTGATTCTAAAACAATAGAAAAAAATATCTTACTGCACTTAAAGAATCATATATAATTTACCAATCAAAAAGGTATGATGTAAAAGGCAAGCAATATCTAAAGACTTTAGAAAAATACTATGTGGTTGATATTGGATTTCGATATATGCTCCTCGGCAAGCGAAGTATGGATGCAGGGCATATACTTGAAAATGTAGTTTATCTTGAATTGCTCAGAAGAAATTATGATGTTTATGTTGGGAAAGTTGATGCATTCGAAGTCGATTTTGTTGCACAGAACCCGGATGGAAATCATTATTATCAAGTTGCGTTGACTGTAAGAGATGAAGATGTATTGGCGAGAGAAATAAGACCTCTTCAAATGATTCATGATGATTATCCAAAAGTAATCCTTACTTTAGATGATGACCCGACAAGAGACATTGAGGGGATTAAAATAATGAATGCGAGAGATTGGTTGTTAGAATCGGACACCTAAAGGATGAAAAACATGGCAGGGATTGTGGATAATTATTTTGAAGAAAAAGTAATATACTGATTTAAATGACCTAATAGGAAGTTAATTATGCCTTTTGAAATAGTAAGAAATAATCTTATAAATATGGAAGTGGATGCGGTGGTAAATACTGCAAATCCCAATCCTGTGATTGGTTCTGGTGTAGATAGCGAGGTACATGCGAAGGCTGGTGCGGAGCTACTTGCTGCGAGGAAGAAAATCGGTTACATTGATTTTGGAGCTGCAGCCATAACATCAGGATATGGGCTAGCTGCTAATTATGTTATCCATACGGTAGGACCAATTTGGAGTGGTGGCAGTTATGATGAGGAGCAAATTCTGGCATCTTGTTACAGGAGTTCTCTAGCTCTAGCCAAGGAGTACTACTGCGAATCCGTCGCATTTCCTTTGATTGCCACTGGTAACTACAAGTTCCCGAAATCACTCGCTCTACAAATAGCCGTTCGAGAAATCAGCAGCTTTCTCATAGAAAACGAAATGCAGATTTATCTAGTCGTGTTTGACAAAGATGCTTCGAGCTTTCTGAGAAACTTTTCAAATCCGTAAGCAGCTACATTGATGAAAACTATATTCGAAGTACGATGCTAAAAGAATATGACAATGATAGCTTGCATGATTCAAGTCTTAAAACTAGATGGGATAGCGATAGGACCATAAGTGGTGCGCAAAATGAAGAAGACCACAAACTTCTGATAGAAGAGTGCATTGAGTTTAGCATCTGTGCCGCGCCTACGGTTGAAGCTGAAGAACTGAGTGAGATGCTAGATAACCTCGATGCGGGGTTTTCCGAAACTCTTCTTAAGCTCATTGACCGCACTGGTAGGAAAGACTCTGAGATATATAAGAAAGCCAATGTCGATAGAAAGTTGTTCTCGAAGATAAGGAATAACCTGGATTATAAGCCATCCAAGTCGACTGCGCTGGCATTTGCATTTGCTCTTGAGCTCGATATAGAAGAGACAGAAGATTTTATCGGAAGAGCGGGCTTTGCACTCTCGCATAGTAGCAAGTTTGATGTTATTGTGGAGTTCTTTCTTACAAATGGAAACTACAATATCTATGAACTTAACGAGGTGCTGTTTGCGTTTGATCAACCGCTAATCGGTGCATAAATGTCGCATGTGATGCGACCATTTCTACTCCTGTTTAGCCAATAATAGGGGCATAACAACAAACAGGAGGATTTAAAAATGACTGAACTAGTATTTATTTTAGACCGCAGTGGCTCTATGTCTGGACTTGAGAAGGACACAATCGGAGGCTTTAACTCTATGCTCGAGAAACAGCGCAAGGAGCCGGGAGAAGCGATGGTATCCACAGTTCTCTTTGATAATGAAATCGAGGTTGTCCATGACCGCATAGATATTAAATCGGTGCCAAGGCTAACAGAAGAAGATTATTTTGTCCGTGGATGCACAGCACTTCTAGACGCTGTTGGTGGAGCGATTCGTCACATCGGCAATGTTCACAAGTATGCTCGCAGTGAGGATGTCCCAGAGAAGACCCTATTTATCATCACTACTGATGGACTTGAGAATGCCAGCCGCTATTACACTTATGATAAAGTCAGAAGCATGATAGAGCGTCAGAAGAGCCGTTATGGCTGGGAATTTATATTCCTTGGTGCTAATATCGACGCAGCAGAAGAAGCGAGAAGATTTGGGATAGATGAATCCATGGCTGCTAACTATAGGAGTGATGAAGCTGGAACAGCTCTAAACTATGAGGTCATCAGCGATGTAGTGACAAGTGTGAGGATGTGCGAAGAACCTCTGTCTGCAAGTTGGAAGATGAGAATAGATGAGGATTATGAGAGCAGGGATGCGAAGAAATAGCTGAATCTATTAATAACTGCGATGCTGCGTTATGGAGAAATAAAACAGCAAAACAATGTTAAATACATGTGGTGAAACATTAGATGGTGGATGAAATGCAGAAACAAAATAATTTTGAAACAGCATGCAAGAATATGACTGAAGAAATTGGTATTTCAAAGAAGAAATTGTATCAAAATGCGCAGAACTTCAAGATGCTGAATGGTTATTTGATAAAGGAACAACGAAGGTTTGTAAGGCTGATGAAAACGGCAAGAAGAAGCGCTGTAAGGTCGGAATATGTTATATATCAAAGATTGCGCTGACAAATGATGCTGCAATAGAGATATGGCGAATGTTTAAGAAACATTTTGACGATAGTAACTTAACTAACGTAGAAAGACTCACAGGGAATGAAGAAATGGGAAGATACGTGTTTTCTGCGAAGAATGAATTAGATCAAGTTGAATGTGTAATTAACACACCAGGAGAATGGAATATTCCGTTAATTCAAATCACAGGATACGTTGGTTCAAGGTATAGAATTTCGGATATTGACTAAAAATGGGGGTATCTATGATAAAAATTCTATTCATATGCCACGGCAACATCTGCCGCTCCACTATGGCAGAATCGGTAATGACACACCTCGTGAATGAAGCTGGGCTAAGTGATGAATTTGAAATAGACTCTGCTGCGACTAGCAGGGAGGAAATTGGAAATCCGCCGCACTACGGAACGGTGAAGAAACTCGGAGAAGTGGGTATACCCGTTGTACCTCATAGGTCAAGGCAAATGACAGAGGCTGACTATGATAAGTTTGACTATTTGATAGCCATGGATGAGAATAATCTGCGCAACATGAAGAGGTTTGTCGGTAGCGATGAAGAGGATAAGGTCTCGCTGCTGCTCGAACATGCTGGCAGAAGTGGTGATATTGCAGATCCTTGGTACACAGGGAATTTTGATGTGACGTATAATGATGTCATGGATGGATGTAAGGGCTTACTCAGGGAACTTAGATAATATAGGAAGAAGAGTGTAGTAGCGACGGCCAAGCTTAAGATGAAACAGCGACTCGCTGAAGTAATGTATGAGCGAGGCAAAGCAGAGATTTGAACCCAAGTGGACAGGTGTAGTAGTGCAGATGAAATGTCTCATTAGAAATAACGGCACTATTACGATCTCATGACAATCCGATTTTAAAGGAGTATTTGAATTAGATGGCTAAGAAAGCAAAATCAGTATATATGTGTGCGGAGTGTGGTAACGAGTTTCCGAGCTGGCAAGGGCAGTGTTCTTACTGCGGTGCGTGGAATTCGATTGTAGAGCAGAGGGTTAAACCGGATGCTGATAGCGATGCACGTAGGAGGACGACAAGCAAGGCGACTCCGTCAAAGCTAAAGAGCGTGGGGACTGGAAATTACACGAGGATTACGTCTGGGATTAGTGAGCTCGATAGGGTTCTCGGCGGCGGAATAGTGCTTGGCTCGATGATTCTGATATCTGGCGAACCTGGGATTGGAAAGTCGACGCTAATAATTCAGTCTGCTAATTCTATTGCACTTAATAATGGAACGGTTCTCTATGTTAGCGGTGAGGAGTCAGAGGAACAGGTGAAGCTAAGGGCTGACCGCGTGTGCGAAAATCTGTCTGATAATCTACTCATTTTTCCAGAGACCAATATAGAGAGTGTGCTTGCGGTCTGTGAGCAGACGAAACCGAAATTCCTTGTGATAGATTCAATTCAGACGATGTATTCGGAGGAACTGGACAACACTGCTGGCAGCATCACGCAGATTCGTGCGTGTTCGAATCTGCTCATGAAGTATGCTAAGACAAATAATGTGCCGATTTTTATAGTTGCGCATGTCAATAAGTCAGGTGACCTCGCTGGACCAAAGACTATAGAGCACATGGTAGACTGTGTGCTGAACTTTGTTGGTGAACGCGATAGGGATCTCAGGATTCTTCGTTCTGTAAAAAACAGATTTGGAACCACCGAGGAAATCGGGGCATTCAGCATGGGTCAAAGAGGTATGGACGAGGTGAGAGACTTGTCGGGCACTCTGCTAGAGAGCTCGGATATCAGGGAAGAGGGCTCGGTAGCTTCGGCGCTCTACGAGGCAGTCGTCCTGTGTTCTTTGAAATTCAGGCGCTAGTGACGCCTGCCAATGTCGGTTTCGCGCGCCGAAGCGCAATCGGTATCGACAATAATAGACTCAATATGATTCTGGCTGTGCTAGAGAAGAAAGTCGGAATCTCGCTGCTGAATCATGACGTCTATGTCAATGTGGTCGGCGGACTGAAGCCCGACGGGCCAGGTGCAGACCTGGCCGTCGCGCTCGCGATCTACAGCTCGTTCCGCGAGCGCACCTCGCCTCGCCGCGTCGTGGCGCTCGGCGAGGTCGGGCTTACTGGCAATCTGCGAGCAGTGAGGAATGCTGACCGTATAGTTAGCGAAGCAGCCAGACTCGGATATGAGACAATAATAATCCCGAAGGGTAACATCAAGATTGAAAACCGCAGTACGGATATTCAAGTTGTAGGAGCAGGTAGTCTGGGCGATGCCATTAAGGCATATATAGATAAGAAATAAAGCTGCTACTTTAAGGCATGTGAAATTATGATAATTCTCACAGTAGAACTTAGATTTTATCACCGTTATTACAGATAATATCTTATAAAATAAGAAAGTGCACCGCTCTATGAACTGAGCCCCAAAGTTGGACAGTTTAATTAAGCAGCTCTAGAGGACTGAATCCTGTATTGCACAGGACTCAGTCCTTTTAACTTGCACTTAATCCGTTTATTGTTGTAATAGTCAATGTATGTTTCAATCTCAGAAATTAGGTGCTCTGTAGATTTGAATTCATGCTTGTAAAACATCTCTGTCTTAAGTAGCCCGAAGAAATTTTCCATGACAGAATTATCTAGACAGTTTCCCTTTCTAGACATGCTCTGTATTATGCCATGTTCTTTAAGTACGCGTTGGTATCTCTTCATTTGATATTGCCAACCTTGATCTGAATGTAGAATTGTTTCGTTTGTATTTGGGATCTTTTCAAAAGCCTTATCTAACATATCCATGACTTGATGGAATACTGGATGAAGTGAAATATTATAGCTTACTATTTCCCCATTAAACAAATCTAGAATAGGTGACAAGTAAACCTTTCCTCCACGAACATTGAACTCTGTAACGTCAGTTGCCCATTTCTGGTTAGGCTTTGTAGCTACAAAATTACGATTCAATATGTTAGGGGCAACTTTGCCAACGCTACCTTTGTAGGAGCGATACTTATGCCTTCTAATTTCGCACTTAACACCACATGAATGCATAAGTTTTTCTAACGGTCTTGTGGTTAATGGAGTATCCTCTGTTTCGCATTTCCATAGTTATTCTGCGATACCCATAACGACCTTTGTTTTCCTTGAAAATCTGGGCGATTACTTCTTTTTCTTCAGCATGCTTATCCTCATCATTTAGATGTTTTAACTGGTAGTAAAATGTGCTACGAGGCATACCGTCGAATGCGAGAATATCTTGCAGTCTGTATTCATGCCTTAGCTCGTCAATGATAATTACTCTTTCCCTGACTCTCGCTTTATTCTCTCTTGAACTAAGGCATTTAATTTTTTTAAGTATTCATTTTCCATTCTAAGTCTCTGAACTTCTTTGATGAGGTCTTCTTCGACTTCTGGTCTTAGTTGTTTCTTCTTCGGACTAGTTCCTTTTGTCATCTTTGGTTTTCGTCCACGCCTGTCTATATACAGAGCTTCTGGACCCTCCTCATAATATATGCGTTCCCAATTCAGAACCTGAACGTTGGTGGGCATTTTAAATATTACTGCTGTTTGATTCGCAGATAGATGTTCACTATGCATATATTCTATTACATATTGTTTGAACTCGCCAGTATATGTGCCATTATGCAATGACAACCCCTCAGGACCATAGGTCTCATAACGTTTAACCCATCTTTGCACTTGACTTTTAGCAACCCCTAGGACTTTTGCACTAGCTCTGTGACTCATGCCTTCTTCGATAACTCTTAAAACAGCTTCTAATTTTTCTTCATACGAATATTTGCTCATAAAAAGTACACCTCCAAAAATTAGTTTGTGTCTAACTTTTGGGGTGCACTTCACTATGCGGTGCACTTTCTTTCTATGAATCTAATAAATTAATGTATCGTAAATTAAGTCAGTAGCAAGATCATATCCGATTGCAAATGCAAAAATACAAAGCCGTACATGTGGAAAAGTCATACATCGTTCACAGTTGTATGCAATTAAATGATACAATGGACAAAATAACTTAAATTAATGTGGAGGTGAAACTATGGCTAAATATAAATGTAAGATATGCGGATACGTGTTTGATGAAGAGAAAGAAGGCAAAACGTTTGATGAACTCGATGTCTGTCCGATGTGCAAACAGCCCAAAGATGTGATGTTTCTTCAAGAAGATGGTAAAAACAATTCGGAAAATGTGACAGGAACAGCAGCACCAAACTACGAGGTTTCTTCACGTGAAGGAGCGGCTTCCGATTTAGAATACGATAAATCGACTGCGCGAAGCGACGAGAACTGCAGATATATGGACGAGATTCACCAGATGGCGGTTTCTGGCAAATCAATCAGTGCAGCCATGGGTACACAGATGAGTATGCCAGGATTTGACGACATCTTGCTACTTGGAGCCCAGCTTGATCCGATGCCGTTAAATGACGAAGACGAGGTTGACACAAAAGTTATAATAGGCAAAAACGCGCGTAAACCGTTAATACTCGAGAATCCCGTATACATATCACACATGTCATTTGGAGCTCTTTCCAAGGAGTCAAAGGTTGCTCTAGCTAAGGGCAGTGCACTTGCCCATTCTGCTATGTGTAGCGGTGAGGGCGGTATGCTGCCAGAGGAGTATGAAGCTGCTGAAAAATATATATTTGAGTATATTCCTAACCTCTACAGTGTTACGGACGAAAATCTAAAGAAAGTCGATGCTATCGAGATCAAGATAGGTCAGGGAACTAAACCGGGTATGGGAGGCCATTTGCCAGGTGATAAAGTAACTCCGGAAATTGCTGCGATGCGTGGAAAACCAGAAGGTCAAGATATTAAAAGTCCTTCAAATTCCCTAACATACACAGCAAGGATGACCTTAAGTCATTAGTTTCCGAACTAAGGGAACGTTCCGAGGGTAGACCAATCGGTATTAAGCTCGCTGCAGGCAGGATTGAGAATGATATGGTGTTTGCAGTATATGCTGAGCCAGATTTTATCACCATAGATGGAAGAGGCGGGGCAACAGGTTCAAGTCCCTTTTTCCTTAGAGAATCGACGAGTGTTCCTACGGTATTCGCGCTTTATAGAGCTCGCAAATACCTTGATAGTATCAACTCAGATATCTCACTGATTATAACTGGAGGACTTAGAGTTTCATCTGATTTCGCTAAAGCGATAGCTATCGGAGCTGATGCAGTAGCAGTTGCAACGGCGCCTCTAATCGCAGCGGCTTGTCAGCAATACAGAATCTGCGGTACAGGGCTTTGCCCAGTAGGAATTGCAACGCAGGATCCTCAACTACGTGCTAGATTAAAGGAAGAGGCGGCGGCAAAACGTGTCGGAAACTTCCTAAATGTATCTCTTGAGGAGCTAAAAACCTTTGCGAGAGTTACAGGTCATAGCAGACTTCACGACTTAAACGTTGAAGACCTAGTTACTACGAGTAGAGAAATATCTGAGCACACTAACATCGCTCACGTATAGTATAGGAATACGTTATTAAAAACATGTTACAGGACAAAAACCAAACAGGAAGGCGGTTATTCGCCTTCCTGTTTTCTCATCATTGTATCGTGTCTTGTCCCGAAGCACTACTAGGCATCTACCTCAGTGAACGCTATATTCCTCTGATAATCTACTTCTTAACGGTCGCCAGCTCAAACCAGAAATCACTTCCTTTGCCCTCTTCGCTTTCAACCCCATAATTGGCGTTATGGAGGCTTAGTATGCCTTTTACGATCGATAAGCCAAGGCCAGTTCCTTCTATGTTGCGGTTTCGGTTAGCGCTAGTTCTGTAATAGCGTTCCCATACATGGGATATCTCTTCAGAGGCTATTCCGTCGCCGTGGTCAATTACATCAAATCTAACATTACGACCGACTTTCTTGAGCTCAATGCGCACGTACTTATCCTTACCGCAATACTTAATAGCATTGGATATGAGATTTGCCATAACTTGCTTAAGCTTATCGTAATCGCCATATACATACGCAGTCTTACATTTGTTGAAGGATATATTGTAACCCTCTTGTTGATTAAGTACCTCGAAAGTCTCTTCTACCTCAGTAGCGGCCTTGACGATATCGAATTTAGTCATGTTTAGCTCAGCCGAGTTAGATTGAAGCCTCGAAGCGGAGAGCATATCAGATACAAGCTTGTTGAGCCTATCCGCCTCTGCAATTATAACTGCGAGATGTTCAGCACGCTTCTCAGGATTATCTCCCGAGATATCGTTGATCATCTCAGCATATGATTTTATCATCGTCAGAGGAGTCTTGAGATCGTGTGACACATTAGCGATTAAGTCGCGCTGATATGAATCCGTCTTCTGCATCTCATATGAAGCTTTATTGAGCGTCCTAGCTAGCTCGTTAGTCTCGGTAAATATTCCTCCGTTAAAATTCACGTTGTAATTGCCGTTACTCAGCTGGACTGCGGACTTTGTGATGCTAGCGATAGGTAACGATAGCCAGGTCGACATGATGATTGCGAGCATGCTGGCAATCATCAGTGTTATAAACGTGATGTATAGCAGCTGTGAACGCAAAATCGATATGGTAGACTCCACCGGGTAGAGAGGAGCGATCATGTATAGGATATTTCCGTCATCACGATTTCCAAGGTACGTAGCATACACTAGGCGCGATGCCTTATTTCCCTTCTCAGTGACAGTGAGAGAAATTTTCCCCAGAGAACTCTTTGCTAGCTTGTCCTTTGCATCTGAAATCTCGAACTGGTAATGAGGGAGGTCGCCCTGTGACAGACCGCTGTTTCCATATTCTGAAGTCGAATCGGCTGTTTCTAGCCTTATATATAGACCATTTCGGTCAGCGGCTTTTCGCGCATACGCATCAAAATTATCCTTGTTAGTGGAATAGTAGTTGCCTAGCTTATTTGCCGTCGTCTGCGCCTCCTGTGCCATCATTCGTTCGTAGTATGTGTTCATGAAGAAACTCTGCATGAACCATACCATGAGCAGGATTACAGCGGCAAATACCATAAAGTACATAAGCGAGACAGCACGTATGCTGTTCGGATCCCACTTACTTCTCTTTGTCTTCATATTCAAACTTGTAACCCACTCCTCTTAGTGTAACGATAAATCACGGTATGGACCGAGGTTATTTCTCAGATTCTTGATGTGAGTATCAATGGTTCTATCGTCACCGAAGAAATCATATCCCCAGATGTCCGAGAGAAGCTTATCTCTCGATAGAGCGATATTTCTGTTCTGAATCAGATAGAAGAGAAGATCGTACTCCTTAGGTGTGAGATTTACGCGTTTTCCGTCTATATAAATTGTACGAGCTGCGAAGTTCACCTCAAGACCATCAAACTTCATGACATTGCTAGTTCCGTGGTCTGCACCCTCGTGTCTAGTAATAACGGCGTTTACACGAGCCATAAGTTCTTTAGGGCTGAATGGCTTTACAACATAGTCATCAACTCCTAGCTCGAAGCCAAATAGCTTATCGTATTCTTCGCCTCTTGCTGAAAGCATGATTACAGGTATATCTTTGAACTTCTTGATTTCCTTAACCGAGCTAAAACCGTCTAGCTTAGGCATCATAACATCCATGATAATCAGGTCGTAATCGTTAAGCTTACATAGCCCGATTGCACTCATTCCATCTGCTGCCTCTGTAACTTCATAGCCGCTAAATTCTGAATATTCTTTGATGACCTCTCTGATTTTAGCTTCGTCATCTACTACAAGTAGCTTTTTCATATCTCGTTCCTTCATATCATGTGAATAATACAAAACACTAATTCAAATCTATAATTCTTAAATTTTGTACATTATATCACAACCCATCTTCACATTGTGGAAATCCATTGAAGAATACAAGACAGTGAAGTGTTAATGTGTGTTAAATCAATAGATAGCGTGCACAAACTACGTTGACAGTAGATTACCAAAGCTTTATTCTAGATATTGTGCATATCATACAAGACGATATGGAATACTATGAAATACATTTTAAGGAGAACGTTGATGAAGAGGAAACTCGCGGCGCTAATTACTTGCTTGATGATTTTTATTTCTCAAGTTATGACAACGAGTTATGCCGGTGTGTATGACGGTTATGTTAGGGATAGAGCAAGCTTAAATGCGGATAATGTTTCGGAAAAGAATTACAAGATATTCAGCCCTGATTTGTCCGAAGACACTGAAGTAATCGAGACTAAGAAGGATCTTGCAGATGAAGCAGCAAAGACATACGAAAGTGTGGCTATTGATGAAGCTCATTTTCCGAGCGAGGGATTTAGGAATCTAGTAAGTGAGAACTTCGATACTGACGGTGACGGAACCCTAAGCAGCGATGAAATTCGCGAAGCTAAGATTGTAAACAGTGAAGGCGACTACGAGATAGATTCTCTTAAAGGCATCGAGTACCTTGCCAATCTCAAGAAGCTCAATGTTTATTCCGATACTCTGTCAGAAGTGAATATTACTAAGAACCCTGAGCTACAGATATTATCGCTATCAGGAGACGGTGCGATTACTTCAATTGATACAAGCAGAAACGCTAAACTGCGCGTATTTAACGTGACCAATTCATCGCTAGCGAGTGTCGATCTCACTAAGAATCCAGAGCTCAGAATTTTTACCGTTCCGCTTACTTCCCTTCGCAGCGTTGATTTAAGAAATAATCCTTACCTAAAGAGATGTGAGGTGCCTGGGACTCAGGTAAAAGAGCTAGATGTAACGCATAATAAAAGGCTTCAGGCGCTCAATGTGGAAAACACCTCGGTGAGCAAGGTGGATACATCTAACAACAGAGATTTATATGAGTTTTATTTCAACAGCACACCGATATCTAGTGTTGATTTCTCGAAGAACTGGAACTTAACGCAGGTACAGGCTAATGATACGAAGCTCAAATCAATCGACTTTTCGCATTGTAAAGCGCTGACACTGTTTTGGATGCGTAATACAGAAATTGACACTTTAGATCTATCAAACAACAAGTATTTTAGTGAATTAGCTGCCGGCAACTCTAAGCTTAAGGCTCTGGATGTTGCAGATAAGACTTTTTTAAAGACTATCGAGATTGAGAATACACCTGTTAAGCACTTAGACGTAAGCAGTGCTCGCAACCTCGTAGGACTTAATGTATCTGGTACTCAGATTAAAAAGCTAGATGTGAGCAAGAATACAAATCTAAACGTTCTTAATGTTAGCGGCACTAAGATAAAGAGTCTCAATATTAATAACAACAAGGATCTTAGAAGGTTGAACTTTGATAATACATCAATCAAGGGAATGGAGAGGGTGGATGCAGCGAAGCTTGCTGCCCTTGAGGAGTTATCTTGTAAAAATGCGGGAGTAGAAGAGATTACAAAGCCTGCGTCCAATAATATAAGCCTATGGAACGTCGATGGCAACAAGCTAAAACAGCTCGATTTAAACCAATTTAGTGCATATCAAGGAATTGTAGTATCTCCGCAGAATATAACAGTTAGAGGCAAGGAGAAGAATGGCACTCTCCAGGTTGACATGCATGATTTGGTTGATGATGTGTCTAAGGTGAGCGGCGTTACAGGTGCTAACGCAACTTATAGCGCAGGAACCGGAGTCGTGACATTTGGAACATCTGGGGACCGCACATTTACATATGATTATGAAACTGGAAATACCGGAGCACCTAAGATGAAGGTGAACGTAAAGGTGCTCAGCGACCTAGACCCAGATGAGTTTGCTACGCAGATTAATAGAGCAAGGTTTATTGATAATGGCAAGACTCTTGAGGTTGCTCTAGACAAGAATGTTCATGTAACAGATAACGGTAAGTCAAAGATAGAAATCTATGATGGGAATCCTGATGATGGGGGAACCTTGGTTCATACCCTTGGAAGTGGGGATAAAGTGGATTCCCAGTTCGAAACGCTTAATATTTCACTCAAGGATGCGCTAGACATTCAAAGACCTCTATATGTAAAGATAAATAAAGGTGCAATCAAAGATAGCAAGAACAAGGTTCTAGGAGAGAATATCAGAGAGCCGATCGTACGTGACGTTACTGTAGACAGCGTCGTGTTCTCTAAGACTAAGTTTGATAGTGATGGTGGGGCACTCACAGTAAACCTAGCTGGCAGTAGATTTGAAGCAACCGCTAATCTTAAACTGTCGCTAGTAGATGAGGCTGGAAATGTTATAAATGGGGAGAAGTCATTCGTTTCTGCAAAGGGCGCTGAGTTTAAATTCAAGCTCCCTGAGAACGGCAGTGAAGATAACGTAAAGTACAAGGCGGTACTAACGGCAGATGGTAAGGAAATTGATACTGCAGGTGCATTTAACGGAACCAAGAAGGTTACCGTTCTAACTGCAAAGGAGGACGAGGTAATACCTGGTGCAGTTACATCATATTCGCTGACAGGCGCTGATGATCAAGATCCGTCAGATGATATATTTGAAGGTACAGTCGAAGAGTACGTAACACCGGCTGCAACTCTCGAGCTAAATGGAAGCAACCTTAATACAGACAATGTAAAGATTAAGGCTGTTGATGAGAATGGTGTGGAGTGGCCTACAACGCCAGTTCCGCTCTGCAATTCTATGTATAGATTCCAGGCTGTTCCTAATTATGTGGATCCAGCTGGTACCAAGATGAAATTTGATCTCATGGCACCAACTAATATAGGAGCAGATAAGACGTACACGGTAACGGTGTCCCTGGATGGTGGAAAGACATATCTATCTCAGCCAAAGTATAAGATGATTATCCACAACAATGGATATATGGGAGATAAACTATTCACTCCAGCACAGATGCAGAACCTCATAAATATCGAAGTCAACTACGTGGATGAGAGTGGAAATAAGCTAGCTGCTTCAGACAATTATAAAGCTTACGGAGTGTCTGAGATTTACTCATTAGGTATCAAGGCTAAGAAGATCAAAGGCTATGCGGTTCAGTCGAGTGACGTTGATCAAGAGCTTCTAGATAACGGATTTGTTGCATCGCTTCCAAGCAACAAGATTACGTTCACATATGGTAAGGCTGAACCTAACAAGATGATTGAAGGAAATGGCAGCAGCTATGACCTTGCTCTAGGCACAGACTTAAACTTTAGAGCATCAGCTCCAGTTTCGGAGTTTGAATCTGCTGTTGTTACAGGTACGAATTACAGGAAAGTTCTAACGGAAGGAACTGACTTCGAGAAGAGCTCCGGAAGCACTAGGGTCAAGCTAAAGGCTGCATACCTTAAAACTCTAAAGCCAGGTAGATACAGGCTAGAGGTTAATGAAGCTTCTGGAACTGCTACTGCTGAGTTTACCGTCTATGATTCGAGAAATGCTTCTTCTGGAAGTAAATCAGTGTTACTAAGCACGGAAAAGGAAGGTATGCTATAAAGTCTAGTAGAATCTACAGGCGAGGTATAGTTCAGACGGGAGATAATTTACCGTTCATGCCGTTTGTAATCTTTGGAGCGTCTATTTCTGCACTGGTTATAGTGACGGTTAGTCGTAGAAAACGCTATAGATAAATACGGCGAGGGAAAAATGCATAACGTGATGTCAAAGCAGAAAGGCGACCCGCCTTTCTGCTTTTTTTGTAGAAGTAATTAAAATAAAAGATTTGACAATAATTGCCAAATAATTATTGACAATGCTAATCTCTTGTGCTAATTTATAAAGTTTCGATTGTTGCTTTTTAAATACAGTTATAATATAATTTTATTAAGTACAAGATGTAGAGAGAGGAGGCTGCTTTGTTCAATATCGGAGATAGTATTGCGTATCCAATGCACGGGGCGGGAGTTGTTACTGAAATCGAAGAAAAAGAAGTTCTCGGTGAGATTTGCCGCTATTATCATGTAAGCCTCCCGTACAGCAAGATGCATGTGATGGTTCCTGTCGATAATTCGGACAAGGTGGGGGTTAGAGCCATCATTTGCAAGGAAGATATCCAAGGAGTGCTTAATGTCCTTGGTGATGAGTCCGATAAGATGTCTAATAACTGGAATAGAAGGTATAGAGAGAATACCGAGAAGCTTCGCACTGGGGATATCTATGAAGTCGCCGGTGTGGTGAGAAACCTCGTTCGTAGCGATAGGATCAAGAAGCTTTCGACTGGGGAGAAGAAACTCCTCGGCAATGCTAAGCAAATCCTCGAGAGTGAATTAGTACTTGCAGGAGGGCTTTCTCTCGACGAGGCTGATAGCCTAGTAGAATCAAATATTTAGCCATAAGGGTGCTTGTTGCGTCAAGCCTTGACCGCAAGTGCCCATTATTATAAAAGCGATTGTTTAATTTTTGGCAGAAAGGAGGAGATAGAGTGATTAAGAAACTATATGCTGTGCTGCTGTTTATTATCGGCGGCATAATTGGAAGCCTTTTGTTTTGCGCTCTGCAAATGGAGCTCAAAAATATTAGCTTCAACGAAGTAGTTGTCACGAGTGTCGCTGATTTTAGCATTTTGGTGCTTTTCGTAATCATTTTCGGACTTATTTTTAGAATTTTTGCACCGGCACTCATTAATAAACAGAAAAAAGCGGCGTCATATATTGAGCATGATCTTAAGGATGTGTCTATAGATGCAATTCTCATAGATGCAATTGAGTTGTTATAGGACTAGTTGTTGCATTAATAATTTCCATGAGCTATAGATCACTTCTACCACCACTTTGGTATTCAGTGATTACTATTACGCTATACTTTGTGTTTGGCTTCTTTGGTTTCGTTGTTGCATCAGCTAAAGTCAAGGGGCATCGAAAAAAATTCTTGACAGCCGTGCACTTCGGAGTCATGAAAAAATAAATTCAGGTACACCTAAAGTTATTGATACGAGCGTAATAATCGACGGAAGAATCCTTGATATCATGAGAGCAGGGTTCATCGATGGTAAAATTATCATTCCGACGTTTGTGCTCGATGAACTCCGCCATATTGCAGATTCTAGCGATAATATCAAGCGCGTCCGCGGAAGACGAGGGCTAGACATCCTAAATCAGATCAGAAGTGAGTTTAATGTAGAAGTTTATAACAATACCGCCAAGCTCAGACATCTTGATGATGCTCCCGAGGTAGATGTAAAACTGATTAAGCTGGCACGCGAACTCAACGCGAATCTGATCACTACAGATTTCAACCTCAACAAAGTAGCGACTATTAACGATATCAAGGTGCTTAATATCAATGAGCTGGCAAATGCGATTAAGCCTGTGGTTATCCCAGGTGAGAAGCTACTCGTTGACATTGTTAAGCATGGTAAAGATCGAGAGCAGGGCATTGGCTATCTGGATGACGGCACGATGATTGTAGTTGAGGATGGAGCTGGTCATATATCTGAAAGTGCATTCGTGACAGTAACGAGTGTGATACAGACATCTGCAGGCAAAATGATATTTGCACGCATCAATCCATAATGCAATAATAGAATTGACTCGCCTAAAAGAGTCATAGGCGCAAAGGAGCAAATCCTTTGTAGACTAGATAAAGGATGGATATAACGATTAGAACAAATAACTACGAGCATGCTACAGAGAGAGAGATTCGAAACACTCACATTGCACTTATCGCTGCAGCAGGCAAAGGTACAAGGATGGGAACTGAGATACCTAAGCAGCTCCTAAGCTACAAGGGGACGACAGTTATTGAGCGAACAGCTTCTGTCTTTGCAGCGCATGAGGATATAGACGCGATATTTCTCCTCATACCACAAGATAGAGAATACGATGAGACATTCTTTCAAATAGCGGATAGGCTAGAACACTTGTATAACAAGCCTGTCCGCTGTTCGTATGGAGGAAATTCCCGAGGAGAGTCCGTGTACCATGGACTCGAAGCTATTTCGAATTACCTAGCTAAGAACTGTGAAATTGATAATAGCGACTCCCTAGATGCCTGCGAAGCGGTGATATTGATTCATGATGCAGCTAGAGCAGAGATAACTGAAGAGATTATCGGTAGAAATATCGCAGCTATGAGAGAGAATGAGGCTACATGCACTGTGGTTCCGATGATTGATTCGCTCAGGATGACAGAAAAATCAGCAAGTGAATTTTTTGACGACTTGTCATCACATAATGATTATCTTATAATTAATAGTAAATCTATTGATAGAGATAGGGTAGTCGCTGTGCAGACGCCGCAGTGCTTAAACTAAGCAGCTTGATGGCTGCTTACGACAAGGCGAGGCGTGATGGATATGTCGGTACAGATGATGCCTCTATCGCGGAGCATTTTGGGATAGACATAGCTCTAGTTGAAGGAGATTATGCCAACACCAAGATAACTACCGGAAAGGACATCCCTATGGGAATACGAGTAGGTACAGGATATGATGTTCATAGACTCGCCGAAGGGCACAGACTTATACTGTGCGGGGTCCCACTCCCGAGTGACAGAGGGCTGGTCGGACATTCGGACGCTGATGTGGCAACACATGCGCTGATGGACGCGCTGCTCGGAGCAGCATGCTTAGGCGATATAGGAAAGCATTTTCCTGATACAGATGAGAGATATAAGGGTGCGGATAGCATCGCGCTTCTCCGCAAAGTGAAGGAGAAAATCGGCGACGTAAGTATCGGCAATGTCGACATCACGATAATAGCTGAGAGACCTAAACTGGCACCCTATATAGATAAGATGAGAGAGAACATAGCCATGGCACTTGAGATGCCAATTGGCGCGGTAAACGTGAAAGCGACGACGACAGAGAAGCTTGGATTTACCGGAAGAGAAGAAGGCATTGCAGCGCAAGCTGTTTGCACAATAGAAGGGAGATTTTAACTATGAAATTATCGAGGCTCCATCTCAAGACGTTGAGAGAAGCACCAAACGAAGCAGAACTAGTCAGCCACAAGCTGATGATTAGAGCTAACCTGATTAAGAAGGAAGCTGCTGGTATATATACATTCATGCCATTTGGCTGGAGGACAATCAGAAAGATAGAGGAGATAGTAAGACAGGAGCAGGATAGAATCGGTTGCCAAGAGCTTCACATGCCTCACGTAAATCCATCCGAGCTATGGAAGGAGTCCGGCAGATGGTACGCTTACGGACCAGAGCTATGGAGAATCAAGGATAGAAATGGTAGAGATTTTTGCCTCGTTCCTACATGTGAGGAGCTATGTACAAACATTGTAAAGCAGGAGGTTTCCTCATACAGAGAGCTTCCTCTTCAGCTATACCACATCCAGTTCAAGTATCGTGACGAAGCTCGTCCAAGATATGGACTTATGAGATCGCGTGAGTTCATCATGAAGGACGCGTATTCATTTGATAGAACTCCAGAAGACCTAGAAGAGGCTTATAGACTTCAGTACGAGGCATACGTAAGAACATTTACAAGATGCGGCCTAGACTTCAGAATCGTAGAAGCTGACAACGGCCCAATCGGTGGAAGCAACTCGCACGAATTCTCTGCTCTTTCTAACGTTGGTGAGAGCGAAATCGCATATTGCGAGAAGTGTGACATGGCGGCTACTATCGAGAGAAGCTGAGTGCATCGATGATAAGCCAGTAGATGAGCCAGAGCAAGAACTAGAGGCGGTTTATACACCAGGTACTAAGACTATCAAGGATGTATGTGACTATCTAGGGGTGGATGAAAAGAAAACTATCAAGGCTCTCATGTTTACTACCTTTGATCAGGATTTAAATCCAGCTGACTACGTTTGCGTGTTTATCAGAGGAGATAGAGACGTTAATATGATTAAGCTTGTAAATGCTCTTGGAATCCCTGAGCACTACATCGAGTTTGCGGATGAGGATGAGATGGGACCTGTTACGGGCATCGTTGGTGGATTTACTGGGCCGGTCGGAATTCACAACTGCAAGATCGTTGTCGATAGCGAGCTAGTTGGAACCAAGAACATGGTTGCTGGAGCTAACAAGGAAGATCACCATATGAAGGGCGTTTGCTACGGCAGAGACTATGTTGGAGACATCGTAACGGATATCAAGACGCTCAAGGAAGGCGATCCATGCCCACACTGTGGAGCTCCAATCAAGCATACAAGAGGCATTGAGGTTGGACAGATCTTCAAGCTAGGAACTAAGTACTCAGAGTCGATGAATGCAACGTATAAGGATGAGAATGGCGAAGACCAGATCTACTGGATGGGATGCTACGGAGTTGGCGTTACAAGAACTATGCAGGCCATCGTTGAGCAGAGTCATGATGATAAGGGTATCATCTGGCCAATGTCAGTTGCTCCTTACCACGTAATCGTAACTGTTATCAACCCTGCGGATGAAGTTCAGATGGAACTTGCTAACAAGATTGAGTCTGAACTAGAAGCTAAGCGCGTTGAGGTTCTCGTAGATGACAGAGATGAGAGAGCTGGAGTTAAGTTCAACGATGCTGACCTAATAGGTATTCCTGTTAGAATCACAGTTGGTAAGCTTGCGAAGGACGGCAACGTTGAGTACAAGCTAAGACGCGAAGAGAGTAACGAGGTTCTTTCTGCAGAGGATGCAATTAGGCAGCGACAGAACTCGTTGACAAGGAAATCTTCGGACTATAATACCGGAGGTACAATATTAATCACAAGGTGATTTACAGTCCTGAAAATTAGGAGGAAAAATGCTGGAACTATTTGTCACATTTTTCAAACTGGGCTTGTTCACAATAGGGGGTGGGGTCGCTATGATTCCCATCCTCTCTAATATTATGGTCAAAGACAAGAAATGGTTCACCGAAGATGAGATGATAGATATCATCGCTATCTGTCAGGGGTTACCAGGTGTTATCGCCATAAATATGGCAACTTATGTGGGATTCAAGAAGCGAGGTCTGATTGGATCCTTTGTTGCAACATTCGGTGTGATACTTCCCTCGTTTGGGATAATCGTTATTATAGCGAAGGTATGAATTTTATAGACGGCAATCCATACGTCCAAGGAGCACTGGGAGGCCTTAGGGCTGCAGCGCTTGGGCTTATTATTATTGCTGTATATCAGGTTGCCAAGGGTGTTATCAAGGATGCTTTCAGTGCTATCGGTGCCGCACTCAGTTTTATACTTATTGCAGTTCTCAAGATAAATGTGGTTTATATTATCGTGCTATTCCTGGCTCTCGGCATCGGACGTGCTTTACTAACGAAGTCATCGGTAGACACTAGGGATTGCGGGAAACCTGTATTAGGTGCAGATGAGAGAAATCGACAAGCCTCTGCAAAGCAGAGGGATGAACGAGCAGATGTAGTTGAAGTGGACGAGACAAATAAAGAAGGGGGCGATGAGTGATGCTACTAGCGAAGTTATTTCTTGCCTTCTTTAAGATAGGTCTATTTGGATTTGGCGGTGGACTTGCGATTATCCAGCTCATCTACGACAGCATCAAAGAGTTTGCGAATATATCTCCTGAGCAGTTTGCAAATATCGTTGCGATTGCCCAAGTTACACCAGGACCGGTGGCGGTAAACTCGGCTACATATGTTGGATACGAAGTCGGAGGATATCTCGGTTCAGCGCTAGCGACGTTAGGGGTTGCAACTCCTGCGTTTATAATTATAGCTATGGTTGCAAATGCAGTGGAACGCTACAAGGAGAGCACTGCTGTCAAGGGTGCACTTGAAGGCATTAGACCAGCAACTGTAGGACTTATAGCAGCAGCTGTAATCACTATCGGTGAGGCGGCTGTAATGCCAGAACACTCTCTTGGAGGCAACTTCTCGATACTTCGAGACATGACGATTTCCGTAGGAGGCATGCACATAGATGTGATATCGATAGTTCTTTGTGGACTGACTATACTGCTAATTCAAAAATTTAAGATAAATCCGATGCTCGTACTTGTCATTATTGCGTGCGTAGGCGCTGTCGTTGGTGTATAATTAAGATAACTATACCCAGATGGGAAATGACGAAATAAGTCGATACATGATTTAGTGGAGGAAAGAAATGAAGATTTACAACTCTATGACTAGACGCAAGGAAGAGTTTGTACCTATCCATGAAGGAAAAGTCAATATCTACGTTTGTGGTCCTACGGTTTACAACTATTTTCATATAGGTAATGCCAGACCGTTCGTAGTGTTCGACACTCTGCGTAGGTTTTTTAAATATATCGGATATGACGTTAAGTTCGTGCAGAACTTTACAGACGTTGATGACAAAATTATCAACAAGGCAAAGGAAGAACATTTACCGGCACTTGAGGTATCGGAGAAGTACATCAAAGAGTATTTCAAAGATGCGGAAGCTCTCAACGTAATAAAGGCTGACGTACACCCTAAGGTTTCCGAGCATATTGAGGATATCATAGAGTTCATCAGTACGCTAATTGAGAAAGGTTATGCGTATGAGGCTGATGGCGACGTTTATTATATCACGCGCAAGTTCCCAGAGTACGGCAAGCTGTCTGGTCAGAACATAGATGACCTAGAATCGGGTGCTAGGATTGCTATTGGTGAGGTTAAGAAGGATCCACTCGACTTCGCACTATGGAAGTCTCAGAAGACAGACGATGAGATCGCATGGGATTCGCCTTGGGGCAAGGGTAGACCAGGCTGGCACATCGAGTGTTCTACTATGTCCAAGAAGCATCTCGGCACAACTATAGATATTCACGGAGGCGGGCAGGATCTCAAGTTCCCTCACCATGAAATGAAATCGCTCAGTCCGAGGCGTGCAACTGCGCTCCTTTTGCGAACTACTGGATGCACAACGGATACATCATGGTTGATGGTGAGAAGATGTCGAAGTCGCTAAATAACTTCTTTACAGTTAGAGATATTCGCAAGGAGTACGACGGTGACTTTATCAGGTTCTTCCTACTGAGCGTTCAGTATAGAGGACCTATCAACTTTAGCGATGAAGGTATGAAGCAGGTTAAGCAGGGATATGATAGGCTTATAAACGCTACCGAGACTTTGGAGTTCCTCGTTCAGAATGGCTCTGATAAGATAACAGAGAAGGAAGAGGAGACGGTTAAGTCGTTTAGCGACTATAAGGAAAAATTCATAGAGTGCATGAGTGATGACCTTAATACTGCAGGTGCTATAGGTGCTCTCTTTGAGCTAGTTTCGGCTATCAACGTGGAGATTGAAGGTGGAGCATCAAAGGAATTTGCGGGAAAGGCTCTCGAGATTATCCATGAACTCGCTGACGTCCTTGGTGTGCTTCAGAGAAGTAGTGAAAATGCGGTAGGCGAGGATATCCAGGCCCTCGTAGACGAGAGACAGCAGGCTCGTAAGGAGAAAAACTGGGCTAGAGCTGACGAAATCAGAGATCAGCTTGCCACTATGGGGTATACTCTCAAGGATACTCCGCAGGGGGTTCAGATAATTAAAGCAGATGCATAACGATATCAAGAGCATGAATACGACGGCACTCGCCTATATATAGGCGATGCTGTCTACGAACTACATATAAGGGAACTTCTGATTGGGCGAAGCAAAGGCGATGTCGGCAAGGTTCATAAGAGGGCGGTATCATACGTGTCTTCTGATGGACAGGCTAAGGCTATAAAGTCCATGATGAATGATTTTCTAACGGAAGAGGAGCAAAAGCTCGTTAAGCGTGCAAGGAATAAGCGCGCGACATCGAGACCTAAGAATGCCAATCCGCGTAAGTACAAGCTTGCTACGGGATTTGAGGCGCTGATAGGCGCACTTCATATGGATAGTGATAAAGCTAGACTAGAAGAAGTGTTAGCTGAAGCTATTCGAATTATCGAGGAGGATTAGAGTGAGTAAAGCAGATAAACTGTTTGTGAGTATGTGTGAAGATATAATAGCGAACGGATTCAGTTCAGAGGGACAGAAGGTAAGGCCTCACTGGCCGGACGGAACGCCTGCGCATACGATTAAGAATTTTGGTGTTGTAAATAGGTACAATTTGCAGGAGGAGTTTCCTGCTCTTACCGTAAGACCTACGGCTATCAAGCTCGCGTTTGACGAGCTGCTGTGGATCTGGCAGAAGAAGTCTAACAGAGTTTCTGACCTCGGAAGCCACATCTGGGATGAGTGGGCAGGTGAGGATGGAACTATCGGCAAGGCGTACGGATATCAGCTCGGAGTTAAGTATAAGTTCAAGCAGGGCGAGATGGACCAGGTTGATAACATCCTATGGCTGCTTGAGCATGATAAATACTCCAGAAGAATCATGGCTAACATGTATAACTTTGCTGATCTAAGTGAGATGAACTTAGAGCCTTGTGCATATAGTATGACCTTCAACGTAAAGGGTGATACGCTTAATGCGATTCTAAACCAAAGGTCCCAGGATATCTTGACGGCAAACAACTGGAATGTTGTGCAGTATGCACTGCTTCTTATGATGTTTGCACAAGTTAGCGGTCTCAAGGCGGGAGAGCTGGTTCACGTGATTTCAGATGCTCACATCTATGATAGGCATGTGGATATAGTTAAGGAGCTCATCGAGCGTCCACAGTATCCCGCGCCTAAGGTGACGCTAAATCCTGAGGTAAAGAATTTCTACGACTTCACAGTTGATGATCTAATCGTCGAGGACTACCAGAAGAACCCGCAGGTGAAAAACATTCCAGTAGCGATTTAATTCGAGATTATATAGACGGTACCTTTAGTTTACTGAGGTGCCGGCTTAAATATTATTAAAATGATAATGTCAGCATGTGAGTGCTTAGCGCATGAATATAACAAACTGAGGTGAATTATGAATCTAATAGTGGCTGTTGATGAGAAATGGGGCATCGGGTGCGACAACGATTTGCTCGCTTCGATTCCTGGAGACATGCAGTATTTCAAGGAAAAGACGACTGACGGAGTTGTAGTGATGGGGCGCAGAACCCTCGAGAGCCTACCTAAGCAGAGGGGGCTTCCAAAGCGTATAAATTACGTGCTCACATCGAACTCAGGGTTCGAGGCCGAAAGATGCATAGCCGTACACAGCGAGGAGGAGCTATTCAAGGAGCTCGAGCAGTATGATCCAGAGCATGTATTTATCATCGGCGGAGAGAGCATATATAGGAAGTTTTGCAAATACTGTGACAAGTGCTTCGTAACTAAGATGCACGCAGATTTACATGCTGACAAATTCATGGTTAACCTCGATGAGGATGACGATTTTAAAGAGACATGGAAGAGTGAGATGCATAGTGAGAATGGTATAGACTATGAGTTCACTTTGTATGAGCGAGTTTAAGGCTGGATTTTATAATCCAGCTATTTTTAGTGTAAATTGAACGATTATTAATGTGGTAAAGGTAGAAGAATGGAAGATAGAAGGATAGAGGACAAAAGGATAGAAATCAATAGACGCCTTCGTGAAATACAGGATGAAGTTGCTCTAAATAAGAAGGAGCAAGCCTGTATAAATGAGATTATTGATGATGTAATAGCTCTAAGACAAAGGAGCAGTAATACTCAAGAAGAGATGCTTGAGTATTGGGCGGGAACTGAATTCGGTAGAGTGGTGGCAGAGTTAAATTCTCAAGAGGATGCACTTTACAGCAGTTTAATAAGAGATGCTGAAGTCGGAATTGAGGAGCGAAGACAAACAATTCAAAGGCTTCTGAAAGAGGAACGTGAGTGTGAAGATGAGATTATGCAGATGAGGAGGGACTATTGATATGAGTAAAAATATAGCTGTAAATAATTCGCTTGCCAAAGATCATGCGGAGAGAATACGCAGGTCTGTAACAAAATTAGGAGATGCTTCATTAGGTAGAGCAAAGCATGTGCATAGTGAAGGGTATACTGCAATTAAAGATGCAGAAGCATGTTATAAAACACTTAGCGACATTGTTCCTCATCTACAGCAAAAGCTGGAACAGGACTGTGCCAATATAGCTAGAGTAGCAGATGTATGGAAGAAAGAAGACAAGGAAATAGCAATCCAATTTACATTATCGTATGAAAATATGCGTGATCGTGAAGGTATAATATAAAAGGTGTGTAGATATGTCGAGAGGAATGAATAAGGTTATTAACAAGAGAGATACTATATATATGCTGCATGAGATGAATCAGCAGATAAATAAGCTTATGATAAGCTCTACCTCTATTCAGCGTGCGATAGATAATTTTCTTGAAGATTGTGGCAAAGGGAAAACACTACAAGGAAAGGGATTCGAAGCAGTCGAGGATTATTTCACAAAGACTTACAAAGAGTTGTTACATGATTTAACAGTGTTTGTGCGCTAATGGGAGCAAAGAATAATGAGCTTGATGTTGCAATAGAAAATTACATAACCTTGGCAAACCACAACGAGTTGAATAAACAGAAGTTAATTGATGAGATGATGCAACTTGAAAAACAGCTACAATCTTTGGAAAACACTCTGGCAAAAGGCGATAATTTATATGGTGGATCCATCTGGGGTAACTCAGCTTCGAAATACTCCTTTTATATTTCAAGAAAAGAAAATCAGATTCAGGAGATTGAGAAGCAAATAGACGACATGGATAATCTTGCGGGTCAAACTGAGGGTTTATTTGCCGAAATAAAAGAGCTAATCAAGTCCATAAAAAACGGAGTTGACCAAATCTCCACAGATAAACATTTCGATAGCAAAACAGGAATGTTCAAGCCATCCAATGTTAGTCTTGCTGGAACGAGGAAAAAACTAGATACGATGGTTAAGGATGAAAGGCTTACCATTGAAGCCCTCGATCCCGTAAATATGGCTACCGGAAACTACATGTACCGAAAGAACTTTCTTGAGACGCCTGGTGTGGTTCCTCTCGTTTTGGAGATTACATATAACAGTGTGGATAATTTTAGAAGGAGATTCGCCTCTGCTGGATGGACTCACAACTATAGAAATGAACTCACGATTTACGAGTCTAAGATTGTGGTCAATATAGATAGTGGCAGGCAGGAGACTTACATACAAAAAGGAGACGTATATGTAAGTGATGACGGCTTTACTTCAAGAAAAATCGAGCGTCTAGAAGGTGAAGAATACAGATATAAGTATACTAACGAAAGGCAAGAGCGATTCTTCTTTGATGATATAGGTAGATGCATCAAGAAGCTCACTGGTGAAGGTAGAGCTATACAATTTGAATACGACGAATTGAAACTTAAAGCTCAGCACCGAATTTGATACAGGATATGTATTTGACTACGAGGAATCTGATGACGGCAATTCTTATGTGACCAAGGTAGCTGACTTGTCAGGCCGCAGTATTGAACTCAAGTACGAAGATATAGATGATAAGTTCAGTAGGACTGGCAAGATGCATGTTCTTACTGAAATTCACGATGAAATGGGCAGTGTGTACTCGTTCAAGTATAACGATTTGTGCAAGATGTACACTGTCATCAACGCGAGAAATACCGTAAATCTTATCAATGAATACGATGGCAGTGGAAGGGTTACTAGGCAGATATTCCCGGATGGCGGCGAGATAACGGTTCAGTACTATGACATAGGTAGAAAGGCTATAGCTACTCATCAGAATGGCAGCCAAACTGTCTATGAGCATGATGATAAATTCAGAAGCACTGTGTCCAGATACAAGAGTGGATATGAGGAATTTACGTATAATAATGCAAACGATCGAACATCACTACGTGACAAGAACGGCAACATTACATCGTATGAATACGATGACAAAGGTAATGTGATCGTGGAGAAGACCCCTGTGGGAGATGTTATTAAGACTGTTTATTCCAAGTCGGACAGGCTTGTTTCGGTTGAAGTAAATGGCGTAGTCGTGGCTCAGAATGAGTACGATGACGATGATAACCTAGTATCCTCAAGCGATGCGCTGGGTAGAGCTATCGGATACGAGTATAACGAGTATAAGCTTCCAGTGAAAATCATAAACCCAGACGGCACCAGCCTTTCTCTAAGTTATGATGACAGAGGAAACATTGACGAAATCATAGATGAGCTCGGTAATACCAATAAATACAGCTACGATGACCTAAATAGAGTTACTTCTACAGTTGACGCTAACGGCAACCTGGAGAAGTTCGCTTATAATGCAAGAAAATGAACTGACCGAGAGTATAAATCCGCTCGGGGACACAAGGATATTTGAGTATAACGAAAGCGGAAAACTCACGCACGTTATTGACTACGACGGAAATGAGGAATTTACCGAATACAACGAGCTGAACAAGGTGTCTGCATATGTTGATAAAGATGGCAGTAGAACAGAATACTACTACAACGAGATGTGGCAGATTGACCAAATTAAAGATCCGACAGGTGCGAAGACCTTATGTCTATATGACGCCGAGGGAAACCTAACAAATATCACAGATGCATCATATTCAACAATCAGGTACTCTTACGATTCCTGTGGCAACATAACAAAGGTTAGGGATCAAGAAGGATACGTCACCAAGTATACGTATGACAAGATGAACCGCATGACCTCAGCAGTAATGGCGGATGGAAGTGCGGAATACTATGAGTACGATGCTTTCGGAAACGAAACCAAATTCATAGATGCCCTTGGCGGTGAATGGATAAATGAATACGATGCAGCCGGTCAGAAGATAAAGTCGATAAACCCAATGGGTGTATATACGGTGTACAAATACGATATGCGTGGAAATCTTATCGAAGAACGAAGCGCAGGGAAAAGCATCAGGTATAGTTACGATGCAGCCGGTAGATTAACAGAGATAATCGATGCGGCAGGAGTGGCAACAAGCTTTTCGTATGACAACAATGGTAATCTCTTATCCAGGAAGGCAGGAGATGTAGAGAAGTCATTTGAATACGATGCCATGAATAGAGTTACTAAGGAGTTTATCGCAGGAGCATTAACTGCAAGCTACACCTACGATGCTGCCGGCAATATAAGTTTAGTGACAGATGGCCTTGGAAATCAGACAAGATATATCAGAACAAAAGGCGGTGATATTGCTGCTGTAGTTGATCCGCTAGGTAATGTTACCAGATACAGATACGATAAAGCCCATAGGCTTATTAACATCGTACAGGGTACAGGCTCTGAAGCAGAAGATATCAATTTTGAACTCCTTGAAGATGCCGAAGAAGTCCAGAAGCTTAACAAGAAACATAGCAGCATAAGAATTACGTCATATGCAAGAGACGTTCTTGGAAGAGTAACATCTGTCACGGATGCACTCGGTAATGTCGAAAGTTATGAATATGACCGCAAAGGCCATATAAAGCCAAGACGGATATGGACGGAAACAGAACCAAGATTACAAGAACGCATCTGGGAGATATTTCGCGTATTACGTATGGAGACGGAGAGGATATAGAGTATTCATATAACGCTCTCGGACAGCTTAAGGCTATAAAGGATTCTCTTGGATTAACTAAGATAGATAGAGACATTCTCGGAAGAGAAAGAAGCATAACCGACCACAAAGGTAGGTCTATTTCGTATGAGTACGACGATGCCGGTAACAGAACAGGTATAAGATACGCTAATGGCAAGAACGTCAGATACATATACGACGATAGAGGTCTACTCACAGGTATAGAAACAGTTGCACCTAAAATGGAACCAGCATCAGTAAAAGCAACTACTACGGTGTCTTTCTCATACGATTCATACGGCAGGATAGTATCAAAGGCAGTAGGTCCTGCTGAAACTGCATACACATATGACAAAAGTGGATACCTTGCAAGTCTTATAAATAAGAAGAATGGTACAGTTCTAGATTCATATGAGTACAGCTATGATCAAGCAGGAAATCTAGTGGCCTCTAGCCAAAAGAGAGAAGGCATGCCTGAGGCTACTGGAAGCTATGAATATGGATACGACGAAATAGGAAGACTTAATGGGGTAACTAAGGACGGAAGTCCGCTCAGAAGCTACACATACGATGCCTTTGGCAACAGAACCATCCTAGATGAAGCAGGGACAAAGACAGAGTATCTGTACAACAAAGCGAATCAGCTAATGAGAGCAGACACTCCACAAGGCACTACTATCTTCGAATACGATAAACGAGGCAACGCTATACACAAGAGCACGGAAGGTGCATCTAAAACAGTCTCTGTAAGCTATACATACGGAGCAAACAACAGGCTCATACAGGCAGTAAAGAATGCTGACTGCGAATCGCTCACAGCAAGGTATGCATATAACGGCCTTGGAATGCGAGTGTCCAGAACGACAGATGCAGGAAGCATAGACTACGTCCTTGACCAGACAAAGATGTATAACAACTTGCTAGAAAGTATCCAGGTAGATGACCTAGGCAGTATGGAAAGTCCTAGTAAATCTGAAGACTTCACATGGCTTGGTAACGAGCTAGTAATGGCAGATGAAACACCAATCCTGTCCGGCAGATTAGGAACACCAGAGAGGTTAGCAGGAGCTTATGAACATGCCTTCGGTTATGATGAGTTTGGAGTGCCAGATATAGCTAATATGTCTGAAGAAACAAAGATACATGGGGTAACCGGCGAACTACCTCTAGGCTTTACTGGGTATATGCGAGATGATATCTCCGACACACTATTTGCACAGGCTAGAGAATATATGCCAGCAATAGGGAGATTCATGGGAAGAGATATCCTGAAAGGCAGAGTGGAGCAGCCAAGAAGCCTCAACGAGTATGCGTACTGCCATAACGATCCGGTAGGGTTTGTGGATTTGAATGGCATGGAGGAAGAGCCAAAGCAAAATCTTAGTGACTTTACAAGAGATTATCTGTTAAATCAATCTATAGGCAAGGGAGTAGAGACAGTTGAGATTGAGTCAGAATACGCAATTCGTCAAAAGCTTCTATATAATAATTATCAAAAGGAATATAAGCCTGCAAAAGAGTTAGCTCAAATTATTCGAAAAGAAACGAATAATCCTTGGGCTAAAAATGGGACGCTTAGCCACATAACAAGAAGATATAATAAAGCTAATAAGGCGCTTGTGTATGATAAAGCTGTTGATAGTGGTCAGGTACGAGAACTATCGGCAAGACACCTAGGAAGAGCTGGAATACGAGGAGGTATACTAGGTGGGACTCTTGATGCTGGTATTGGTGCAGGACAAGATTACTTCGCGGGAGCGTCTAGAAGCAAACTTGCTTCTAATGCAAAGGTTAATTTTATATTTGGAGCAGCAGAAGGTGCCTTTGTTGGCACGGCTATGGCTATTAACCCAGTAGTAGGCGGTGTAGCACTGGTATTGGTATATCTATTTGAACGTAATACTGGTAAAAAACTTAGGGATAAAATAAAATACACACTAAATAGTTTGGAATGAAAGGATGCATTTTATGGATGATAAAAGTAAGATTGCAGGTTTTATATCAAATCATAACATAATTAGACCAATAGGTTACCCTTTGATTGCGGTACCATTTCTAGCTGCATCAACGGGTGTTTTATACCTAATATTCTATATTGAATTAACTAACAAACATTCGATTGAAAGTATATCGTGTATTGTTGGAATTATAATCTCTATCATTAGTTTTGTATTTTGGATGAGATTACGCAAAATATACTTTAGACGCTTTGACGTTGAGCCAGGAAAAAGCATGTATGCTGCAGAGATTTGGCAATATGTAGGGATTATAATCCAAAACATTTTTTTCTCAATGTATATGTTGCTTCGTGGGAGGAGAGACTTATAAATGTAATAATATCAATTACATTTATACTTGTTACAATTGCTTTAACAATTATTGCAACTATAAAAGTTGTAAAAAAACAGAATTAAAAAAAGGTGTTTATTTGAAAAAAACAAAGAATCTGGAAGAAAGACGATGATGTATTTATCATCAGGAGTATGTGTCGTTATTATTATGGGTATAAAAGCAATAACAGTACATGGATCAGTTACCTATGATTTCTTTGCATATTTTTCTATGCTACTTCTAATTTCAGAGATTTCAACTGTGCTGGCAGTTGAATACTGTCTTAAACTTAAATATGCCAAAGAGTATGGACTCGAAGAATACCTACCAACAAGGCCGTATCCCAGTAAATATACGGGATGGAAGTAAACTTCACAAACGATATCTTAGCCATTATGAACTACAACACATATATTTAAGCAGAGATAATCGACGCATCAAGAGTGGTGGAGAAGTCATTAAGATTCTATGAACATAATTACACCATATGCAAGAGATATCCTCGGAAGAGAAAGAAGCATAACCGACCACAAGGGTAGGTCTATTTCGTGTTAGTATCACGAGGCAGTATACGTAAAGGGAGACTTTTCAAAGTCTGTAGAAGAAGGAAAAACATTGCAACAGTTTTATGATAAAAACTATAAAAAATATGAGGGGGAAAAAAAGTGTCCAAACAGATCATATAACTTACTAACTCGAAATTGTACACAAGAGACCATGCGTTTGTTTATGAAAGGCAAACTAGAGTCGGGGAGAGTGTAAAGGCCTTTCTAAATAGAAAGGGCTACAAAGAAGTCGCTGTGTTACCAAATTTTAATATGTATATGATGCAAGATTATTTTAAAAAAATACTGCAGTAAATAAAGATGAATATTATGAACAAATTAGTTTTAGATTAAAGGGGAAAAATAATGGAAAAGAAGACATTTCGGATTACAAAATTTAAAAAAAGCAGTGATAATAGTTGCATGTATTGCTATTTATATTTACTCACCAAATTTTTAGTTGGAATGTCAGGAGTGCTAGAAGCAATGCAGAACGTCATATTGAAAAAAACAGTATAAATTTAAACCCAAATATATAGCAGGAGTATACAGTCCAAGCTTAGATGGAAGCAAATATTATATGAAATTTGCTGATGAAAAAAATGGTATTACATTTACAGTCACGCTAAAAAGGTGGGGGAGATTTTTTTATAAAAACAACTTAACCAATATGTTGAAAATGATAATTATTTAAGAGAACTATTAATCAAAAAAATGAGAGAAGAAATCTCACCTGTCGTGAAAAAAGAGTGGGGGGAAGGTGCAACTGTTGAAGTTGATGGAATGGCATACTATACTTGGGAAACTTATCAGGAGGCAACTCTAAAGAATATAGAAAACAGATACAAAAAAGATTATTACATTACTATTAAAAGTGAAAAAAGCCGGCACAAAACAAGAAGAGTCAGAAAAGCTGTTTGAAATAGTTAAGTTCTTAAGAGCAAATGACTATCTGCCTTATGATATAGACGTAGATTTTGAAGGTTCAAATATAAAAGGCATTAGCATAGACAATATAGACCAAATAAGTAGTGCGAACGATATCTTAGCTCTTATGAACTAAAGTACATATATTTTAAGCATAGATAATCGATGCGGCAGGAGTGGCAACAAGCTTTTCGTATGACAACAATGGGAATCTCTTATCCAGGAAGGTAGGAGATGTAGAGAAGTCATTTGAATACGATTCCATGAATAGAGTTACTAAGGAGTTTATCGCAGGAGCATTAACTGCAAGCTACACCTACGATGCTGCCGGCAATATAAGTTCAGTGACAGATGGGGTTGGAAATCAGACAAAGTATATCAGAACAAAGGGCGGTGATATTGCTGCTGTAGTTGATCCGCTAGGTAATGTTACCAGATACAGGTACGATAAAGCTCATAGGCTTATGAACATCGTACAGGGTACAGGCTCTGAAGCAGAAGATATCAATTTTGAACTCCTTGAAGATGCCGAAGAAGTTCTAAAACTCAACAAGAAGCATAACAGCATAAGAATTACGTCTTACGCAAGAGACGTCCTTGTAAGAGTAACATCTGTCACGGATGCACTCGGTAATGTTGAAAGCTATGAATATGACCGCAAAGGCCATATAAAAGCCAAGACGGATATGGACGGAAACAGAACCAAGATTACAAGAACGCATCTGGGAGACATATCGCGTATTACATATGGAGACGGAGAGGATATAGAATATTCATATAACGCTCTCGGACAGCTTAAGGCTATAAAGGATTCTCTTGGATTAACTAAGATAGATAGAGACATTCTCGGAAGAGAAAGAAGCATAACCGACCACAAAGGTAGGTCTATTTCGTATGAGTACGACGATGCCGGTAACAGAACAGGTATAAGATACGCTAATGGCAAGAACGTCAGGTACATATACGATGACAGGGGCCTACTCACTGACATAGAAGTCACTGGCATAGATGGAGCTGCAACTAAGGCGAACTTAGAGCTCTCATTAACACCCGAGCCTGCGCTAGCATCAGCACCATCATCATCACCAGCGCCAGCATCAGTAAAAGCAACTCCTAGGGTATCCCTCTCATACGATGCATGCGGCAGGATCGCATCAAAGACAGTAGGTACTGCTGAAACTGCATACACATATGACAAATGTGGACATCTAGCAAGCCTTGTAATAAGAAGAGCGGCACAGTTCTAGATTCATATGAGTACAGCTATGACCAAGCAGGTAATCTAGTGGCATCCTGCCAAAAGAGAGAAGGTATGCTTGAGGCTACTGGAAGCTATGAATATGGATACGATGAAATAGGAAGACTTAATAGGGTAACTAAGGACGGAAGTCCGCTCAGAAGCTACACCTACGATGCCTTTGGCAACAGAACCATCCTAGATGAAGCAGGGGCAAAGACAGAGTATCTGTATAATAAAGCGAATCAGCTAATGAGAGCAGACACTCCTCATGGCACTACTATCTTCGAATACGATAAACGAGGCAACGCTATACACAAGCGCACGGAAGCTGTATCTAACACAGTTTCTGTAAACTATACATACGGAGCAAACAACAGGCTCATACAGGCAGTAAAGAATGCTGACGGCAAATCGCTCACAGCAAGGTATGCATATAACGGTCTTGGAATGAGAGTATCTAGAGCTACAGATACAGGAAGCATAGACTGCATCCTTGACCAGACGAAGATGTATAACAACTTGTTAGAAAGCATTCAGATAGATTACCTAGGAAGTATAGGCAATACTAGCAAATCCGAAGACTTCACATGGCTTGGTAACGAGCTAGTAATGGCAGATGAAACACCAATACTAGCTGGCCGATTAGGGACACCAGAGAGGTTAGCAGGAGCTTCTGAACATGCCTTCGGCTATAATGAATTCGGAATACCAGATATGGCCAATATGCCTGAATCAACTAAGATACATGAGGTAACCAGCGAACTAGCTCTAGGCTTTACAGGATACATGCGAGATGATATCTCCGACACACTATTTGCACAGGCTAGAGAATATATGCCAGAAATAGGGCGATTCATGGGAAGAGATATCCTAAAGGGCAGAGTAGAGCAGGCAAGAAGCCTCAACGAGTATGCATACTGCCATAACGATCCGGTAGGGTTTGTGGATCTGAATGGAATGGAGGAAGAGCCAAAGCAAAATCTTAGTGACTTTACAAGAGATTATCTGTTAAATCAATCTATAGGTAAGGGAGTAGAGACAGTTGAGATTGAGTCAGAATATGCAATTCGTCAAAAGCTTCTATATAATAATTATCAAAAGGAATATAGACCTGCAAAAGAGTTAGCTCAAAGTATTCGAAAAGAAACGAATAATCCTTGGGCTAAAAATGGGACGCTTAGCCACATAACAAGAAGATATAATAAAGCTAATAAGGCGCTTGTGTATGATAAAGCTGTTGATAGTGGTCAGGTACGAGAACTATCGGCAAGACACCTAGGAAGAGCTGGAATACGAGGAGGTATACTAGGTGGGACTCTTGATGCTGGTATTGGTGCTGGACAAGATTACTTTGCGGGGGCATCTAGAAGCAAACTTGCTTCTAATGCAAAGATTAATTTCACATTTGGAGCAACAGAAGGTGCAATAGTGGGGGTTGCATTTGCTGTAAATCCCATATTTGGCGTATTTGCTCTTGCAGCAGTTTTCGGATACGAATATAAGTATGGGTATAAACACAGATATTATTGGAAAGAGAGGATTAATAGTCTTGAATAGAGAAGTTATTAAAGAAAAAATGGCAAATTTCATTGAATATCATAGTATTATTAGACCGATTGAATATCCACTCTTTGCAGTACCTTTTCTTTCTATAATCATGAGTGTCTTATATCTAATAGGATGTTTTTTTCTGAGTATAAATATTCTACGGCAAGAGAAGTTTGTATTGTTGGACTAATTTGTTCTACTATTTGCTTTTTTTGTAAGTATGAAACTAAGAAGAATATGCTTGCAGATGCTCCCAAGAAATCCGGGAAAAAGGTATGTATTCAGCAGAAATTATACAATACGTTGGGCTGATTTTTTTCATTCAATTATATATATCGAGTTTGTTACATCATGGTGGAAAAAGAGATATTTATTTAATTGTCGCAACACTTTTTTTATCTTGTTGCTGATCAGTGGTTCAATATGTGTCACGGTGTTGACAATTAAGTACAGAATAAATAAAGGAATTTATTTAAATAAGAAGCGAACAAATTTTAACAAAGTAGCCGTTTTTTTCATCGACTTCGTTTATATCTGCTGTATTTATTATTAAAAGTGTTGTATTAAACAATTTAGAATCAAATATGCCAGTTCTTATTTTGCTTATGCTAATAAGCTGCATGATAATATCTGTAATTCTCTCTACAGCGTATTACCTTAAACTTAAATATGCCAAAGAGTATGGACTCGAGGAATACCTACCAACAAGGCCGCATCCCAGTAAATATACGGGATGGAAGTAAACTTCACAAACGACATCTTAGCTCTTATGAACTAAAACACATGTATTTTAAGCAGAGATACTAGATATGCAGGATTCGTAGAGAAGTCACTATGGCTCTATGAACGTAATTACATCATACGCAAGAGAAAGAAACATAACCGACCACAAGGGTAGGTCTATTTCGTGTTAGTATCACGAGGCAGTATACGTAAAAGGAGATTTTTCAAAGTCTGTAAAAGAAGGCCAAAGACTACAAGAGTTTTATGATAAAAACTTTAAGAAGTATGAAGGGAAAAGCCCATGTCTAAACAAATTATATAGTTTGTAGTTTCGAAATTGCACACAAGTGACCATGTATTTATTTATGAAAGGCAAACTAGAGTCGGGGGAGAGTGTAAAGGCCTTTCTAAATAGAAAGGGCTACAAAGAAGTCGCTGTGTTACCAAATATTAACATGCATATAGTACAAGCATATTTTTGGAAATTCTGCAGTTAATAAAGAAGAGTATTACGAGCAAATTAGTTTAGACTAAATGGGGGAGAAGAAATGTTAAAAAGAATATTTCAGATTAGAGAGGTTAAAATAGTAGTTGTAATATTTGTGTGCTTAGTAGCTTATATTCGCACACCATATTTTAGCTGGAATGTTAAGAGTGCTAGGGTTGAGGCAGAACAGTACATTGAACAACAGTATAAATTTAAACCAAAATACGTATCGGGGGTATATAGTTCGAACTTAGATGGAAGCAACTATTTTATGTGCTTTGTTGATAAAAAAAATGGTATTGAATTTACAGTCACGTTACAAGGGGGGAGGAGATTTTTTATAAAACAAGTTAAGCAATATGTTGAAACGGATACTTATTTAGAAGAAATGCTAATCAAAAAGATGAGAGAAGAAATCTCACCTGTCGTGAAAAAAGAGTGGGGGGAAGGTGCAACTGTTGAAGTTGATGGAATGGCATACTATACTTGGGAAAAATATCAGGAGCCAACTCTAAAAAAATATAGAAAACAGATACAAAAAAAGATTATTACATTGCAATTAAAGTAAAAAAAGCTGGCACAAAAACAAGAAGAGTCAGAAAAGTTATTTGAAATAGTTAAGTTCTTTAGATCAAATGATTATCTTCCTTATGATATAGACGTAGATTTTGAAAGTTCAAATATAAAAGGCATTAGCATAGACAATATAGACCAAATAAGTAGTGCGAACGACATCTTAGCTCTTATGAACTAAAACACATTTATTTTAAGCATAGATAATCAATGGGCAGGAGCCGTAGAGATGTGATTACGGCTTTATGAACATTATTACATGATGCGCAATAGACGTCCTCGGAAGAGAGAAGCATAACCGACCACAAGGGTAGGTCTATTTCGTATGAGTACGACGATGCAGGTAGATGACCTAGGCAGTATGGAAAGTCCTAGCAAATCGGAAGACTTCACATGGCTTGGTAACGAGCTAGTAATGGCAAATGAAACACCGATACTATCTGGCCGATTAGGAACACCAGAGAGGTTAGCAGAAGCTTCTGAACATTCCTTCGGTTATGATGAATTCGGAGTATCTGAAGCGAGCAAGATACCTGAACCAACTGGCGAACTACCTCTAGGCTTTACAGGATATATGCGAGATGATATCTCCGATACACTATTTGCACAGGCTAGAGAATATATGCCAGAAATAGGGCGATTCATGGGAAGGGATATCATAAAGGGCAGAGTAGAGAAGCCAAGAAGCCTCAACGAGTATGCGTACTGCCATAACGATCTGGTAGGGTTTGTGGATCTTAATGGAATGGAGGAAGAGCCAAAGCAAAATCTTAGTGACTTTACAAGAGATTATCTGTTAAATCAATCTATAGGTAAGGAAGTAGAGACAGTTGAGATTGAGTCAGAATACGCAATTCGTCAAAAGCTTCTATATAATAATTATCAAAAGGAATATAGACCTGCAAAAGAGTTAGCTCAAATTATTCGAAAAGAAACGAATAATCCTTGGGCTAAAAATGGGACACTTGGCCAGATAACAAGAAGATATAACAATGCTAATAAGGCGCTTATACATGACAAGTCTGTTGATACTGGTCAGATACAGGAACTGTCAGCTAAAAACCTAAAGAGAGCTGGAATACGAGGCGGTATACTAGGCGGCACTCTTGATGTTTGTATTGGTGCAGGTCAAGATTACTTCGCGGGAGCGTCTAGAAGCAAACTTGCTTCTAATGCAAAGGTTAATTTTATATTTGGAGCAGCAGAAGGAGCAATCGTTGGCCTTGCTACAGCCTTTGCTGGACCAGTTGGACTTATTGCATCAGTAACTATTATAGGATTTATTGAATACAAAAGTGATTTTAGGCATACAGCAAAAAACCAAAGTAATAGTTTAAGATAAAGGGGAAAAAAATATGAAAGATAAAATTTCGAACTTCATTGCATATAATAATATAAATAGACCAATAGAATATCCTCTGCTCAGTGGACCGTTTTTTTCAGTACTTGCATTTTTTTAGCCTATCTAATATTACTATTTTTCGTACTCGGTAAGATATCCAGTGGAAAAGAGTAGTTTGTATCATTGGAATAGTTCAATCAATTTTGAGTTTTATATTGGGAATGAGGATTCGTAAAAAAATACTTATATTTTTTTAATATTAAACCTGGAAAGAGTTTATATATGGCGGAAATATGGAAATATATTTTTTTAGGGTCAGTAATGTATGTATTTACGCTATATATTTCTTCAGGAATGGGTAGCTATAAAAAGTATTGTTACGGTAGGTGTGGGGACACTTTTTATTGTATGTGTTTCAATCTTCATGACACATATTATTTTAAAAAAAGCAAATCAAAAAAAGGGAAATATCTTAAGAAGAAACAGATTAATAGTAAAGTTATAGCATTTTTCTGTTACAGGAACTTTTTTCTCATTCTTATGATTATAAAAAAATTTGTTATTTAAAAATGTCGGAAGTAAGTGGACCATTCATTTTTTTTATTTTTTTATCATTTAGTGTTGTAGTAACATCTACAACAATGGCTGTTATATATTATCTTAAACTAAAATATGCAGAGCGTTATGGACTTGAAGAGTATTTGCCTACCAGACCTAATCCTGGTCCATATACGGGATGGAAGTAATGGTTTGCACTAGTGTAAGTTAGTAGTATGAGCAAATTGCTTTATTAGATTGATGAAAAAGCAAGTGAACTTATAAAGGGGCTAAAGTGTGAACGAGAATATTCAAGCTTTTGTTAAGCATAACTACATTACAGATTCTGAAAGCAGAATAAAATGGCAACTGTATGGAGTAATGACCATGCTTTTTGCGTTTAGCTATGCAATTTATGCTTTTTATAATAATGGTAATAGAAGAGTAGATATGTCATTGCTTGTTTTCTCAATATTATTTTTAATTATTATTATTGTGTTAAGATATAAGATTAATTTGTTAAGTGATAATACAAGATTTATCAGGCAGCAGATTATATACAACTTTGGGTTGTAGATTGCTTCAGATGTATGCATTACATATGTCGCGTATAAAGTGTTTGGCATAAAAAAATTGCTTTTTATTGGGATTGTATATCATACAATGCTAATACTTTCTGTGTTTTATATGACATATAGAAAACAGAGTATCTGGATTAGAACAGGTGCTTACAAAGACTATTCAGAAGAAGTTGCAAAAATGGGATCGGTGGCATACAAAAAATATGGCACAAAGATAATTATTCCTCAGCTGTTTTCTTTGGAATATGCATCTTGCTAAAATGGATATCCAAGACAGGCATTTTGCTGATTTTTCTTTTATTTTCAGTTAAAGTGTTTTTTATAATTGATATAGTAAAATACTATATGCAACTTAAGTATGCGAAGAAATACGGAATGTTAGACTTACTGCCATCTACACCTAATGAGGAGTTAACACCATAGAAATACAATGATATATAGACAGTCATAAAGAGATGAGACGGTGTTAAAGCCAGAAGCTTAACAAGAAGCATAACAGCATAAGAATTACGTCATATGTAAGAGATATCCTCGGAAGAGAAAGAAACATAACCGACCACAAGGGTAGGTCTATTTCGTGTTAGTATCATGAGGCAGTATACGTAAAAGGAGACTTTTCAAAGTCTGTAGAAGCGGGGAACAAGTTGGTTGAGGAGTATAAAAAAATAAAAAGAGAAATAGAATAAGAGATAAAGTCTTAAGAGCACTTAATATCGAAAATGTAGATTACTCTCTTTTTCATAAAAACTGTGGGCAAGTTACAATGAGTTTATTTATGAAAGGCAAACTAGAGTCAGGAGAGAGTGTAGAATCATACTTGAATAGACAAGGATTTAAAATTTCCGTATCACCAAACATCAATATGGGTAAAATGCAATATTACTTTGGTAATACCGCAGTAAATGAATATGAGTATCAAGCTCAGAAAAGTTTAGTATAATTGGGAGGAAAAATGATAAAGAGAGAGAGGCTTAAAGTGAAGTTCGTGTTATTGTTATTATTTGTCATAATGGTCGGTATAATAATCCTTTTCAGAGCGCCATATTTTAGTTGTAATATGAAAAGTGCGAAAAATATTTCGAAGGAATACATTGAGAAGCAGTATAAGTTTAAGGCAAGATTTACAGGGGGTATATCATGGACTTGTTGACTCTCACCATTATACTATGGGGTACTATGATGAAAAAGAATAAGATTAGTTTTATCGTTGAAGTTAACAATGGGAATAACCGAATCATGAAGAGGTTTACTTTTTGGTGATTGCACTGATACCTATTTAGAAGAATATTTGCAAAAAAATGAAAGAAGAGATATATCCTATTATACGAAATAAATGGGGGACAGAAACAAAGGTAGAGGTTGATACGATGGCAACATATACCTGGGCAAGTTATCAGGAGCTAAATCTTAGGAATGTAGAAACCTTATATAGGGAGAAGCTATACTATAAATATTAATGTAAAAAAAGGCAGTAAAAAACAAGAGGAAGCAGAAAAGGCGTTTGAAGTAATAAAATATTTAAAAGAAAAGAACTACTTACCTCTGCATGTTGATATCAATTATGAAGTTGACGACGGTAAAATCAAGCACTTTAGTATGAAAGATATAGACCAAATAAATAGTGCAAACGACATCTTAGCCCTTATGAACTAAAGTGCAGGTGTTTTAAACAGAGATACTAGATATGTAGGATTCGTAGAGAAGTCACTATGGCTCTATGAACGTAATTACATCATACGCAAGAGAAAGAAACATAACCGACCACAATGAATGATAAGGAAATGATATATATTAGGGAATTTATAAAGCACAATAATATCCACCAAACAATAGAGTCATTAATGTTTGGCACCCACTTAATATCAATTTTATTGATATTAATATACTGAGATTTGCAATATCACCTCCAGATAAAAGCTGACCCAATAGCACTATATATCTCGTTATGTATTCCAGTTATGTTACTAGTTGTTAGTATATTGTTGAGGAAAAAGAATCTTTTATCTTAAAGAAAAAAGAATTTGGTAAGAGTTTATATATTGTTCAAATAACCATATATATATATTGTTTGATTATAGGCATATTATTTGTCACGCTTGTTGTACTATGCGAATATGGTGCGAAAAAAAGTTCCAAGTGCAATAGGATTTACTATTTTTGGTTGCTGGTGTTACTGTTGCGAGTACATATGTCCGTGTAAAACTAAATATAAAGAGAGGGCATTATTTGCATAGAAAAAAACATAATTAATGAAAAAAATAATTGCGTTTATTTCCTCAGCGATAGGGATAGCAATATGTATAATTATTTTTTTCAATTTATCAAAAATGAATTTTACGGGAATTGGATATGGTATTATGTCAATTATGCTAGTAACGGCATCTTCAGCTCTATCACTTATATATTATCTTAAACTAAAATATGCAGAACGTTATGGACTTGAAGAGTATTTGCCTACCAGACCTAATCCTGGTCCGTATACAGGATGGAAATGATAATCAAAGCACTACGCCTTTAGGCAGAACTTGAAATAGGAGTATCGCGATACTATGCATAAGAGATACAATGACCAAGCCATAAGGAATTTCGTTTTCGGGAAAAGGCTCAGTAATGACAGAAGAGGGAAAAAGAAAAGCGAAAAAGGAGTTATCTAACAAAACAACGCTTTTGTTGATGTTACTTACATATTTCCTTTTTACAATATCAAATGCAATACAGTTAGGCGATATAAATGTAAGAGTGATTTTTGTTATCCAAATGCTAGCTATTATAATATGGCTACTTGCATCGGTGATTTTATTTTAGAAATAAAAAAATAACTTCGTAATACCCCTAGAAATAAACTATTTCAAATATGGTCGCTGATTATTTTTAGATAACTGTTGATCTTATGTTCGTTGGTGTTTTGAGAATAGTATACAGTGACTTTAAATCTTATTATACCCGTCAATGATACTACTTTTTGCAGAGTTTTGGAGCTGCTATTTATGAGAGAAAACAAATATTAAATGCTATTAATAATAGTGATGGCATTATGAAGAAACCATTTGGGAATATAAAAGACTTATCTCAAGGTGGTATATATGTGGTTGTAATGATAGTTACCATGATTGCGCTAAGAGAGAATTTGAATTTGTTCGCTTTTTTTGTTGTTATCTCGTCGTCGTTTGTTACACTTACTATGTCTAGGGGGCTTATTCAACAAGTATATAAGTGGTATTTTGCCAATAAGTACGATATGAGGGATGAGCTATTTAAGAATGTTTTATAAATGATAGTAAACTGAGGCTGATTTATCAATCTGCGGTAAGGGGTTTATAATTAGATTGAGAAAGCTAAATGATCTTTTAGATATATGAGAGAAAGCAAAATGGAAGACAAAGATAAAATAGCAAGCTTCATAGCTAATCATAACATTATAAGACCGATTGAGTATCCGTTAATTGCGATGCCGTTTTTAACTACATTAACATTTGTTTTTTTACACAATATTCTATATAGTGTCATCTGATAAGACATCTGGTGAAAGTGTGTTGTATATCGTTGGAGTTATATTTTTCTATAATAACATTTGTATTTTTCGATGTGGTTGCGTAGAAAAATATTTAAAGGCGTTTAATGAAGAACCAGGTAAGAGCATGTATGCGGCTGAGGCATGGCAGTATACGGGATTTGTATTACATACGTCTCTTTTAATGTTAAGTTTTTTTTCGTGGGAAGAGGTACAAATAAGTCTACTAACATCAATATGCTTTTTAGTGGCAATAATTGTAATAACAATTGCTGTGACTATCATCGTTGTTAAAAAAAGAATTGGAAAGGGCTTCTATCAAAAAAACAAAGATATCGGCACCAAAAACAATGAGATATTTGGGGTCAGGTTCATTCATTGCAATCATGCTATTCATAAAAAGCATTGTAATTAATTCAGAGGCAGATGGACTAACGTTGTTTATTTGCATACTATTAGTTGCTTTAGAATTTTCAATAGTATTAGCGGTTGAATACTTTCTCAAACTCAAGTATGCCAAAGAGTATGAACTCGAAGACTATCTACCGACAAGACCGCATCCTAGCGAGTATACTGGGTGGCGGTAATAGATTCTGCTAGTACAATTGGACAAAGTGTGTAGAATCAAGTAGGCAAATTCACTTTAGCGCTTATGAACTAGGAGTATAGCAAGCGCAAAAAGATTAGGAAGAAACTATGGCTACGAGCATTGTGTGCGTGCTTCCGTATATGAAACAACAGAGATAAAGACTCCTAGACGATGAGGATTAATTCGAGTAACATATAATAATAGTCATGTTTAAAGATAGGATGTGAATTAGTAATGGCAAAATCAGATAAAAAGAAAACGGGCACTCGTGGCAAGAACAGGCGTGATGCACACGGAGTGTATCAGAGACGTGCGGAGAGAGGAAAAGCAGCGTTCAGAACCTATGATGGAGAGCTTGCGGAAGAGTTCAGTAGCAATGCTGGGCGTAACACAGGAAGAACTAAACGTACTAGCGGTAACGCTAGCGGACATGGTAGTTCGCAGCGCAATGTCAATTCAGGGAGTTATAGCAATTATCAGCGCGACAGAAACTCAAGCAGCCGCCCGCGAGATAACTACAAAAATACATACCGAAGCAGTGAATGGGACAGACGTGGCGGCAGCTTTGCTGAGGCGCAGAGTGCTCCAGCCGCGAATCTGATTGCCGGCCGCAATCCAGTGATCGAAGCGATCAAGAGCGGCCGCGAGATCGAAAAGATCTACATGGCGGCAGGAGCCGAGGGCTCCGTCGTAAAAATCAGAGCTATGGCTAAGGATGCCGGCATAGTGGTGGATACAGTTCCTAGAATAGTGCTTGACAGAATGGCTCCAGGGGAGAAGCATCAGGGAGTGGCAGCGGAGATATCTGCATACTCATATTCAACAGTTGAAGAGATCATGGAACGAGCAGTAGACAGTGATGAACCGCCCTTTATTATGGTGCTCGATGAGATTTCTGATCCACACAACCTTGGTGCGATCATAAGGACGGCAGAGTGTGCAAACGCTCATGGCGTTATCATTCCTAAGCGAAATGCCTGCGGACTAACTAGCACCGTTGCAAAGACTTCAGCAGGTGCGTTAGAGCGTATGCCGGTTGCGAGAGTGACCAATATATCTCGGACCATCGAAGAGCTGCAAGCACAGGCGTGTGGGTAGCAGCAGTGGATATGGATGGAGAATCATATTATGAGACAGAAGGCGTGATGAAAGGTGCGATAGCTCTAGTGATTGGAAATGAAGGAAAAGGTATCAGCAGGCTCGTTAAGGAGAAGTGCGACCTCACGATATCGATTCCGATGAAGGGAAGCATCAACTCTCTAAATGCATCTAATGCAGCAGCTATTATGATGTACGCGGTTAGGCGTAGCAGAGACTGTTAGCCGATTATATTTACGAGTTGTACAGTATTAAATATCAAGGAAAACGCTTGACATTGACATCTGCACAGCGTATTATTATAAGGCTACTTTATGAATTCACGACAGAGCTTGCGAGGCGGGCTCTGACTTTTGAGTTGAGAGAAGCAATTAGCTTACATATATATTTGCAAAGGAGGTCATCACCTTGAGAAACAAGATTACACTAGCATGCACAGAGTGCAAGCAGAGAAACTACAACACAACTAAGAACAAGAAGAACAATCCTGATAGAATTGAGCTTAGAAAGTTCTGTAAGTTCTGCGGTAAGGAAACACTCCACAAGGAGACTAAGTAGTCGAGGGAACATCATGGCAAACAACAATGAAACCATATCCAGAGATGGCAAGGATACTAAAGTAGAGAATAAGACCAGTAAACCGGAACAGCGCAAGGAGCGCAAGGGCATCATTGGATATTTCACTGGTGTTAAACAGGAGATGGCCAAAGTAGTATGGCCGACGAGAGCGGAACTGACCAAGGACACTGTAGTTGTTTTTGGTGTGTGCATCTTCTTCTCCCTGTTGTTCTGGGGGATGGATACAGGCTTCTTAGCAGTGCTCAAGAAGCTTCTCGGAATTACGCTATCGAAATAGGCTAGAAGGAGATATACATGACAGATAAGACCGAAAACTTGAATACGGGCGGCACAACGCTGTCACCACTTGAGGGCGAAGGTCTACGTGGCGATGGTACCGCTAAGTGGTACGTAATCCATACGTATTCTGGTTATGAAAACAAGGTTAAGACTAACATCGAGAAGATGGTAGAGTACAGAGGAATGCAGGATCTCATCCTCGAGGTTACCATTCCTACTGAGGATAGAGTCGAGATCAAGAATGGCCAGAGAAAGGTCAAGACTAGAAAGCTTTATCCTGGTTACGTAGTCATCAAGATGATTGTCAACAACGAGACCTGGTATCTAGTGCGCAACACAGAGGGCGTTACAGGGTTCGTGGGTCACGGTTCGGATCCTATTCCACTAACTAAAGAAGAGGTGGTTAGGATGGGCGTTGAGAAAATGCGCATCGACCTGGATGTTGAGACTGGCGACACAATTCGTATTATCGGTGGACCTTTCGAGGGCCAGATGGGTATCGTTGAGGATATCAGTCCTGATAAGCAGATTGTTAAGGCGAAGGTATCGATGTTCGGTAGAGATACACCTGTAGAACTCGAGTTCTCGCAGGTGGGAAAAACTTAACTAACTGGGAGCTATAGTCTCAGAGAAAGGAGAATAAGATGGCAAAGAAGATCGACGGCTATATTAAGCTTCAGATCCCTGCAGGAGGAGCAACACCTGCACCACCAGTTGGACCTGCCCTAGGTCAGAAGAGTGTTAACATCATGGACTTCTGTAAGCAGTTCAATGCTAAGACTCAGGATCAGCAGGGAATGATCATTCCAGTTGTAATCACAGTTTACACAGACAGATCATTCACATTCGTGTGCAAGACTCCACCAGCAGCAGTACTTATCAAGAAGGCAGCAGGCATTGATAAGGCATCGGGCGAACCTAACAAGACAAAGGTTGCATCGATTACATATGCTCAGGCAGAGGAAATTGCGAAGACTAAGATGCAGGATCTCAATGCGGCTACACTTGAGGCAGCTACTGATATGATTAAGGGTACTGCTCGCAGCATGGGAGTTACTGTAACAGAGTAATCAGTGGGAGGCGTTTTTAGGAAACGTCGATAGAACCACAAGGAGGAATTATGGCTAAGAAAAGCAAAAGATACAGCGCAATCATGGAGTCGTTCGACAAGACACAGACTTATGATGTTGCAGAAGCTGTAAAGAACGTAAAGAGCTTTGCTAATGCGAAGTTCGATGAGACTGTTGAGATGCACATTCGTCTAGGTGTAGACGGAAGACACGCAGACCAGCAGGTTAGAGGCGCAACTGTACTTCCGCACGGAACAGGTAAGAGCAAGAAGGTTCTTGTTTTTGCTAAGGGTGCTAAGGCTGAAGAGGCAGAGGCAGCTGGTGCAGATTACGTAGGCGCAGAGGATCTTGCAGAAAAGATCCAGAAGGAAAACTGGTTCGACTTTGATTCAGTAGTTGCTACACCGGACATGATGGGCGTTGTAGGACGTCTAGGTAAGGTTCTCGGTCCTAAGGGACTTATGCCAAACCCTAAGTCAGGCACTGTAACAATGGACGTGCAGAAGGCACTTGAGGAGATCAAAGCAGGTAAGGTAGAGTACCGTCTTGACAAGGCTAACATTATCCATGTAATTATCGGTAAGTGCTCATTCACTGAGGAGCAGCTAGTTGAAAACGCTAACGCTCTAATCCAGGTTGTTGCTAAGGCTAAGCCAGCAGCTGCTAAGGGTCAGTACTTCAAGAGTGTTACTGTTACATCGACAATGGGACCTGGAGTTAAGATCAGCACAGCATCCCTAAGCTAATAGTCGGCCGGTGTTAATAATCGAATATCAACCGTAGACAGTGGGAGCGAAAGCTTAATATCCCACCGAGGTACAAACATAAATTTGTTCCCCGCTGTCTCGCAGCGGGGTTATTTGTACCGTACTTGGTATTAGCACACAAGACCGAATAGGTTAAACCACAATTATGGGCACAACCGTGTTCAAGAAAGGAGACCAAATGTCTGTAGAAGCAAAGAACGCAAAACAGCTAATTATCGATGAGATTAAGGCAAAATTTGACAAATCCATCTCGATCGTAGTTGTAGACTATCTTGGAATTACAGTAGCTCAGGCTGACGAACTAAGAAAGACTCTTAGAGAGAACGGCGTGAACCTAACTGTATATAAGAACACACTTGTAAAGCGTGCTATCGCCGGAACTGAGTACGAAGGACTCGGCGAAGCCCTAAAGGGATCTAGTGCATTCGCATTTTGCGAAGAGGATGCAACATCTTCAGCTAGACTTCTCAAGAAGGCTATGAAGCAGTACAACAAGATGTCATTCAAGGGCGGATACGTTGATGGCTCAGTTTATGATGCTAAGCAGGTTGAAGCGCTTGCAGATATCCCATCAAGAGAAGAGCTTATCGCTCGTTTCATGGGAAGCATCCAGTCGCCATTATCACAGCTTGTTAGAACATTCAAGGCAATCGCTGATGAGGGTGCAGTTCCAGCAGGAGAGACTGCTGAGGCATAAGCTATTAGTAGCTAACAATTTTTAGAAATTTTACCGATTAATCGGTGTATCGAGAAGCTGATATTTCAGCAAATTTAGACAAAAGGAGAAATAAAATGGATAAGAATCAGATCATTGAAGCCCTAAAGGGTATGACCATTCTTGAGATCAACGAGCTCGTTCAGGCTTGCGAAGAGGAGTTCGGAGTATCTGCAGCTGCAGCTGTAGTTGCAGCACCTGCTGCAGGCGGCGGAGAGGCTGCTGAGGAGCAGACAGAGTTCACAGTAGTTCTTGCTAGCGCTGGAGACCAGAAGATTAAGGTTATCAAGGCAGTTAGAGAAGCTACAGGTCTTGGACTTAAGGAAGCTAAGGAGCTTGTTGATGGAGCACCTGCTAACGTTAAGGAGAACATCGAAGCTGGCGAAGCTAACGCACTTAAGGAAGCTCTCGAGGCAGTTGGAGCTACAGTAGAGCTTAAGTAATTAAATAGCACAACAATTTTGGATTGGGCTCCTGATTTCGGGAGCCCAATTCTTGCTATTTATAAGAGGCTCAATTTTCACTGCAAAATCCGATTTATCAACATCGGGTATTGCTTTTTGTGATGACGGGCAAGATTATGTGTTTTTGTAGTTTTTCGATTGCCAGAGTGCGAAAAAGTTGCAAAAAAATGCATAATATGCTCATCTCTGGGCTTGAAATATTTACAACCTTACTCTATAATAGTAAGTTGCTATGGAGACGTTTTTTTCTTAAATAACAAGGAGTGATAACATGCCAAAAACCTGTAAAAGTTGGAAGGAAAGAACGTATGACTTTTTGCGAAAATCAACGAAGTTTGCGAGATGCCAAACCTCATTGATATCCAGACTGAGTCATACAAGTGGTTTGTCGAAGAGGACTAGCCGAAGTTCTGGAAGATGTATCTCCAATTAGAGATACCACCAATACTTTGAGCCTAGAGTTCGCTGACTACTCCTTCTCAGATACACCTAAATACGATCAGGAGGAATGCAAGGAGCGTGACGCCACTTACGCTACATCTCTGACGGTCAAGGTAAGATTGATAAACAGGGAGACTCTTGAGATCAAGGAACAAGATGTTTTTCATGGGAGATTTCCCATTGATGACAGAAAAAAAGGCACATTCATATACAACGGTGCGGAGAGAGCTATCGTAACACAGCTCGTAAAGATCTCCAGGACCGTATTTTTGAGTTTGATACCGACAAGTCGAACAACAAGCTTTATTCTTCGACTATTATTCCTAACAGAGGAGCATGGCTCGAGTATGAGACTGACTCGGCTGGCGTTCTATACGTAAGAGTTGATAGAACCAGAAAGCTTCCTCTCACATCGTTCCTAAGAGCGATGGGACTCGGATCAAATGAAGAAATCCTCGATACATTCGGTGAAAGTCCTGCTCTCTTAAGAACATTTGAGAAGGATAGCACCAAGAATGCAGATGATGGCGTTAAGGAAATATACAAGAGACTAAGACCTGGAGATCCTCCAACAGTTGAGAATGCTAGGTCTATGGTTAACTCGCTGCTATTTGATGCGCGTAGATACGACCTAGCTAAGGTTGGTAGATACAAGTACAACAAGAAACTTGGCATCCACAATAGACTAGTTGAGACAATTGCGGCTGAGCAGATTGTCGATCCCTTCGACTGGCGAAGTTCTCGTTGAAAAAGGGTGAGTTCATCTCCCGTAAGAGAGCTATGGAAATCGAGGATGCAGGGTGTTGCTTATGCATATGTAAACAGCAAGACTGAGGACGATGAGGTAGTTAAGGTTATCGGTAATAACTTCGTTGACCCAACTAAGTATATCGACCTAGACCTTGCTCCATATAAGCTGTCAGAAAAGGTTTACTACCCAGTTCTGATGGAGATTATCGAAGAAGCAAACGGAGATGAGGATGCGCTTAAGGCTGCTATTGCTAATCGCAAGAACGAGCTTTCACCAAAGCACATCATCCACGATGATATAATCGCATCTGTGAGCTACTTCCTAAATCTATCTTATGGAATCGGCGAGACAGATGATATCGACCATCTCGGTAATCGTAGACTGAGATCAGTTGGAGAGCTTCTGCAGAACCAGTTCCGTATTGGATTTGCAAGAATGGAAAGATCTGTTAGAGAGAGAATGACTACTGAGAACGCAACTCCTCAGCAGCTCATCAATATCAGACCTGTAACAGCAGCAGTTAAGGAGTTCTTTGGAAGCTCCCAGCTGTCACAGTTTATGGACCAGAACAACCCTCTTGCAGAGCTAACACACAAGAGAAGACTTTCCGCACTTGGACCTGGTGGTCTTTCGAGAGAAAGAGCTGGATTCGAGGTGCGTGATGTTCACTATACACACTACGGTAGAATGTGCCCAGTAGAGACACCAGAAGGTCCTAACATCGGACTTATCGGGTCACTAACTACTTATGGCATCATAAACGAGTATGGATTTATCGAAACCCCATACCGCAAGGTTGATAAGGAAACTGGCGTTGTAACTGAACAGGTTGATTATCTATCTGCGGACGATGAAGAACTGATGATTGTAGCGCAGGCTAACGAGCCTCTCGATGCTGAAGGTCATTTCGTTAATAACAAGGTTGCAGTACGAGGTGTTAAGGGTGAGATTACTCTTGCTAAAAAAGAAAGCGTCGACTACATGGACGTTTCTCCTAAGCAGGTAGTTTCTGTTGCTACTGCGATGATTCCGTTCCTTGAGAACGACGACGCTAACCGTGCGCTGATGGGATCTAACATGCAGAGACAGGCTGTACCACTACTCGTTACTGAGGCTCCTTACGTTGGAACTGGAATCGAGTACAAGGCAGCTTGCGATTCTGGAGCAGTACTCCTTGCAAAGGCAGCTGGAACTATCGAGTTTGTTGATGCTCAGTGCGTAAAGGTTCGTAGAGACGACAATGGTGAACTCGACGAGTATAAGCTACTCAAGTTCAAGAGATCCAACCAGGGAACTTGTATCAACCAGAGGCCTATCGTTGCGTGTGGCGAACATGTTGATGCAGGGAGAGGTTCTAGCGGACGGACCATCGACTAACCTCGGTGAGATTTCGCTAGGGTAAGAACCTACTTATTGGATTCATGACATGGGAAGGCTACAACTACGAGGATGCTATTATTCTCAACGAGAGACTTCTAATGGACGATGTTCTAACATCGCTACACATAGTTAAGTATGAGTGCGAAGCTCGTGATACAAAGCTAGGACCAGAAGAGATTACAAGAGATATTCCTAACCTCAGCGAAGAGGCGCTCAAGGAGCTCGATGAGAACGGAATCATCAGAATCGGAGCAGAAGTTAAGTCGTCCGATATCCTCGTAGGAAAGCTGACACCTAAGAGCGAGACAGATTTAACTGCAGAGGTTAGAATGCTTCGTGCAATCTTTCGGTGAGAAGTCCAAGGAAGTAAGAGATACATCTCTCAAAGTTCCTCACGGTGAGACGGGTATTGTCATCGACGTGAGAGAATTTACAAGAGAGAATAGCTCCGAACTCCCACCAGGAGTAAATAAGATTGTAAGAGTTTACATAGTTACCAAGAGAAAGATCAACGTTGGAGATAAGATGGCTGGTCGTCACGGTAACAAGGGTGTAATCTCCAGAATTCTTCCAGAGGAGGATATGCCATTCAAGGAAGATGGTGAGACATTACAGGTAATGCTCAACCCGCTGGGTGTACCTTCCCGAATGAACGTTGGACAGGTACTCGAGGTTCACTTAGGACTAGCAGCTAAGACGAAGGGCTGGTATATTTCAACACCAGTATTTGACGGTGCTAGTGAGAAATGACGTAATCAATTTACTTGATGATTGCGGATACCCTAAGACAGGTAAGCTCAGACTGAGAGACGGTAGGTCTGGAGAGTACTTCGACAACCCAGTAACTGTAGGCTACATGTACATGCTCAAGCTGCACCATCTTGTAGATGATAAGATCCACGCTAGAAGTACAGGTCCTTACTCGCTAGTAACTCAGCAGCCACTTGGTGGTAAAGCTCAGTTTGGCGGACAGAGATTTGGAGAGATGGAGGTATGGGCACTAGAGGCTTATGGAGCAGCTTATACACTTCAGGAAATACTAACAGTTAAGTCTGACGATATCATCGGACGTGTTAAGACTTACGAAGCTATCGTAAAGGGTAACAACATTCCAAAGCCTGGCATCCCAGAGTCCTTCAAGGTACTCATTAAGGAGCTGCAGGCACTATCGCTCGATGTTAGGGTAATGTCCGGTGATAATAAGGAAATCAAGCTCAAGGATACATCTGAATTCGACGAACCTGCTTCGGTAGATCGTATGCTCAAGGAAGCTGATAGACGTACAGAGGCTATGCACGAGCGCGAACGTGAGCACGAAGAGGAACTTCGTCTAAAGCAGAGTGAAGATGATGAGTTCGTTGAAACGGCAGACTTCGATGAAGAGCCAGATCTAGATATTCTGAATACACTTTCAGCAGCACTTGGTGTCGATGAAGATGTACCAGCTATCCTAGATGACGATGAGGAACCAGAGATGGTAAGCCTTGACGAGATAATTGGCACAAGCGACGAAGCTATTGATGAATAATTAAGGGGGAAACATGACTAAAAACGATAACAATCAAGATCTTAGAAATTTTGAATCCCTACAGATCAAGTTGGCTTCAACAGAGAAGATGCTTGAGTGGTCTCACGGTGAGGTAACAAAGCCTGAGACTATCAACTACAGAACTCTCAAGCCTGAAAGAGACGGACTCTTCTGCGAGAAGATTTTCGGACCTACTAAGGATTGGGTGTGCTCCTGTGGAAAATACAATAAAATTCGCTTTAAGGGCATCGTTTGCCCTTACTGCGGAGTTGAAGTAACGAAGTCCAAGGTTAGAAGAGAGAGAATGGGTCATATTCAGCTTGTTAGCCCTGTATCTCATATTTGGTACTTCAAGGGAATCCCTTCAAGAATCGGTCTCGTGCTCGATATCACTCCTAAGCAGCTAGAGAGAGTGCTGTATTTTGCAGCATATGTCGTAACTGATCCAGGAGAGACTCCGTTCGAGTACAAGCAGATTATCGAAGAGAATCAGTATAACGAAGCTCGCGAGATTTACGGAAAGAACTTCGAGGCAGCGATGGGTGCAGAGGCTATCAAGAAACTGCTAGAAAATATCGATGTAGATGAAGAAACTGAACTTCTTAGAGAACAGCTTAAGAAGGCAACTGGACAGAAGAGGATTCGTCTAGTTAAGAGACTCGAAGTTATCGAGGCTCTAAAAGCAGTCTGATAATAGACCTGAGTGGATGATTCTTGACGTAGTTCCTGTAATTCCGCCTGATCTTAGACCCTATGGTTCAGCTAGAGGGTGGTAGATTTCGCTACATCTGACCTTAACGACCTATATAGAAGAGTTATCAACAGAAACAACAGACTTAAGAAGCTGCTCGAGCTGGGAGCACCTGATATCATCGTTAGAAACGAGAAGAGAATGCTTCAGGAGTCTGTTGACTCCCTAATTGATAACGGAAGAAGAGGCAGAGCGGTTACTGGTGCTGCTGGTAGACAGCTTAAGTCGCTTTCTGACATGCTCAAAGGGTAAGCAGGGACGTTTCCGTCAGAACCTACTCGGTAAGCGTGTTGACTACTCTGGCCGTTCTGTAATCGTAGTAGGACCTGAACTGAAATTCTATCAGTGCGGACTTCCTAAGACGATGGCGCTAGAGCTGTTCAAGCCGTTCATCATGAAGGAGCTTGTAGAGCGTGAACTTGCGCATAACATTAAGAGTGCAAAGACAATGGTTGAGAAGATGAAGTCCGAGGTGTGGGATGTTCTCGACTACGTAATCAAGGATCATCCGGTACTTCTAAACCGTGCTCCGACACTGCACAGACTCGGAATTCAGGCTTTTGAACCTGTTCTAGTAGAAGGTAAGGCCATTAAGCTTCATCCGCTGGTTTGTACAGCGTTCAACGCCGACTTCGATGGAGACCAGATGGCTGTGCACGTACCTCTATCAGTAGAGGCGCAGGCAGAGGCTAGATTCCTCATGCTTTCGGTTAACAATATCCTTGCTCCTAAGGATGGTTCGCCTATCACAATTCCTACTCAGGACATGATCCTCGGAAGCTACTACCTCACTCATGAGGGAACAGAGGCTCGTAACCTTGAGAATGAAAAGGGTGACGGAAAGTGCTTTGCAGATATCGATGAGATGCTCATGGCGTACAGGAATCATGCTGTAGGAATTCACGCAAAGGTTAAGGTTAGAAGACAGGCATTCCCTGGAGATCCAGGAAAGCTGGTAGAGTCTACAGTAGGTAGATTTATCTTCAATCAAGGGACTCCCTCAGGATATGGGCTTTGTAAATAGAGACGAAGATCCGTATTCACTCGAGGTAGATTTCCTCTGCGATAAAAAGAAACTTGGTGTCATTATCGACAAGTGCTTCAAGAAGCACGGTAATACAAGAACAGTTCTCATGCTCGACTATGTAAAGAGCATCGGTTACCACTATTCAACTAAGGCGGCTGTTACAATAAGTGTATCCGACATGGAGGTTCCTGAGGAGAAGGCTGAAATCGTTGCAGCGGCTGATAAGCAGGTAGATAAGTTTGAGGCTGCATACAGGCGTGGTCTGATGACGGATAGAGAACGTTACGACAGAATCATCAAGACTTGGAAGGACGCAACGGATCAGGTTGCCGACGCTCTGATGGATTCTCTAGGACCTCTCAACAATCTATTTATCATGGCGAGCTCTGGAGCTAGAGGTAACAAGTCTCAGATCAGCCAGGTTGGTGGTATGAGAGGACTTATGGCTAATGCGACAGGACACACTGTAGAGATTCCTATTAAGGCTAACTTCCGTGAAGGGCTATCTATTCTGGAGTACTTCATTTCGTCAAATGGTGCTCGTAAGGGTCTTGCGGATACTGCGCTACGTACTGCTGACTCCGGATATCTAACGAGAAGACTTGTAGATATTTCTCATAGTGTAATCGTAACTGAGGATGACTGCGGAGCAGAAGAAGGCGTTGAAATCAAAGCGTTTACAGATGGCAAGGAAGTTATCGAGCCACTATCACAGAGAATTGCAGGCAGATTTGTTACTGAAGCTGTTGTGCATCCAGAAACTGGCGAGGTTCTCGCTGCTGAAGGCGACTTTATCGAAGATGACGTTGCAGAAGCAATTGAGGCAGCTGGAATCGAAGTGGTTAAGATTAGATCTGTCATGACTTGTCAGGCAGAGCACGGAGTTTGCGCTAAGTGCTACGGTAGAAACCTCGCTACAGGAACTGCAGTTCTACCAGGTGAGACTGTTGGTATCATTGCCGCTCAGTCTATCGGTGAGCCGGGTACGCAGCTGACTATGAGAACGTTCCACACTGGTGGTGTAGCGGGAAGCGATATCACACAGGGTCTCCCAAGAGTTGAGGAGCTGTTCGAAGCTAGAAAGCCTAAGGGTCTAGCTGAAATCTGCGAGGGAGATGGAGAGGTTGTATCCATCGAGCCAACTGATGACAACAGGACTAGCGTTGTCGTTAAGGAGGAAGGTGGCAACCGCGAGTACATTATCTCCTACGGTTCAAGACTCAATGTAAAGGTTGGTGACACTGTTTATGCAGGTGGACAGATTACAAAGGGACCTCTCGATCCACATGATGTAATGAGAATTCTCGGCGTTCAGGGAGTATACGAGTACTTGCTGCGCGAGGTTCAGAGAGTATACAGACAGCAGGGTGTAGACATCAACGACAAACACGTTGAGGTAATCGCATCTCAGATGTTATCAAAGTACAAGATCGAAAGGCAGGAGATACAAATCTGCTTCCTGGAAGTATGTACAGCATCAACGAGATTAACAAGGCAAATGCTGAGATTGATCCAGAAGAAGGCGAGCCAGCTACATACGAACGTCAACTGCTTGGTATCACCAAGGCTGCTCTTGCAACAAGCTCATTCCTATCCGCCGCATCATTCCAGGAGACAACTCGTGTCCTGACAGACGCTGCGGTTAAGGGTAAGACAGACCATCTAGACGGACTCAAAGAGAACGTCATGATTGGTAAGCTAATCCCAGCAGGAACAGGCATGAAACGCTATGGAGCGGTTGAGGTTGATTACGGTGAAAATGAGCCTCTTATGAACTCAAGCTACGATGACGAGAACATGGTTCTCAAGATGCCATCGGCGAATGTTCAGCCACAGACTATAGCGCCGCTATACGATGGTATTGAGGAATAAAACGAGACGTGATTAAGCTACAAACCATGCAAATTAATCATGCATAATAAAATAGCCGATGCATTGACAATTCAGTGCATCGGCTGTTATAATATGTAGGTTCAATATACTAAGCGGAGACTGTCTAGATAGTCACTGCTTGTTTGAATGAGTTAATTTTATAAGAAAGGAGACAATAATGCCTACTATTAACCAATTAGTTCGTCAGGGCAGAAAGAGTGCAGTTAAGAAGTCAGGTTCCCCAGCTCTTGGTAAGAACATGAACAACCTTAAGAAGACTCTTACTGATGTAAATTCGCCTCAAAAGAGGGGAGTATGCGTTGCAGTTAAGACTGTAACTCCTAAGAAGCCTAACTCGGCGCTTAGAAAAGTTGCCAGAGTTCGCTTGACTAACGGTATCGAAGTAACAGCATATATTCCTGGAATCGGTCATAACCTACAGGAGCACAGTGTTGTACTAATCAGAGGCGGAAGAGTTAAGGACCTCCCTGGTGTGAGATATCACATCGTTAGAGGAACACTTGACGCAGCTGGCGTATCGGGTCGTGGTCAGGGACGTTCCAAGTATGGAGCAAAGAGACCTAAGAAGTAATTGATTTCGGGATATTGTCCTTAATATATGATATTAAGGCGCACACGGTCGGTGATAGAAGCAGACCGAGTACCCCGTGAACCTAAGGAGGGAAGAGAAGTGCCAAGAAAAGGTAACGTACCAAAGAGAGAAGTACTTCCAGATCCAGTATACGGTAGCGTAGTGGTTTCAAAGCTGATCAACAGCATCATGCTTGACGGTAAGAAGGGTGTAGCCCAGTCAATCGTTTATGATGCATTTGACCAGATTAAGGAATCCACTGGCGAAGAACCGCTGGAAGTATTTGAGAAGGCAATGAGCAACATCATGCCTGTACTAGAAGTTAAAGCAAGAAGAGTCGGTGGTGCAAACTATCAGGTTCCTATCGAAGTTAGACCAGAGAGAAGACAGACTCTAGCTCTACGTTGGCTCACAAAGTTTACAAGACTTAGAGGTGAGAGAACTATGGCTGAGAGACTAGCTCACGAGCTTATGGACGCTTCTAACAACACAGGTGCATCTGTGAAGAAGAAAGAAGATACTCATAAGATGGCTGAGGCTAACAAGGCGTTTGCACACTACAGGTGGTAATCTGAGATGATACACCTTACAGAGATTAGATAAAAGCAGGAAGGAGGAGTTATGGCTAGACAATTTTCTCTAGAAAATACCAGAAATATTGGAATCATGGCCCACATCGATGCTGGTAAGACAACAACTACTGAGAGAATCCTTTATTACACAGGAAAGACTCATAAGATCGGTGAGACTCATGATGGTGCTGCTACCATGGACTACATGGCTCAGGAGCAGGAGCGTGGTATTACAATTACCTCTGCTGCTACAACCGCTCAGTGGAACGGCACAAGAATTAACATTATCGATACCCCAGGACACGTTGACTTTACTGTTGAGGTAGAGAGATCACTTCGTGTACTTGATGGTGCTGTAATGGTACTAAGTGCTAAGGAAGGTGTTGAGCCTCAGTCCGAGACAGTATGGAGACAGGCTGAGAAGTATAATGTTCCAAGAATGATTTTCGTTAATAAGATGGACATCCTAGGAGCTAACTTCTTCCACGTAATCGATACTATTCACGATAGACTAAGAGCTAACGCTGTACCTGTTCAGATTCCGATCGGTTCTGAGAACATGTTCGAAGGAATTATCGACCTTCTCACTATGAAGGCTGAGGTGTACGATAAGAACGATGCTACAGGTAAGGAGTTCGAAATCGTAGATATTCCAGAGAATATGAAGGCAGAAGCACAGGCTTGGCATGATAAGATGATTGAGGCTGTTGCTGAGCTAGACGAAGATCTGACTATGAAGTACCTCGAAGGAGAGGAAATCTCAGTCGAGGAACTCAAGACAGTTATCAGAAGAGAGACTATCGCAGGAAATATTTTCCCTGTATTCTGCGGATCTGCATACAAGAACAAGGGTGTTCAGATGATGCTAGATGGTGTAGTTGATTACATGCCTGCGCCTACAGACATTCCTTCAATCGGTGGTGTAAACCCTGATACTGAAGAAGAGGATGTAAGACACGCAAGTGACAAGGAGCCATTCTCAGCACTCGCATTTAAGATTGTGGCAGACCCATATGTAGGAAAGCTCGCATTCTTCAGAGTTTACTCTGGAACACTCGAGACTGGTTCTTACGTGTACAACGCAACTAAGGGTAAGCGCGAGAGAATAGGTAGAATTCTTCAGATGCACGCTAACCACAGAGAAGAAATCGAGAAGGTTTATTCAGGAGATATCGCAGCAGCAGTAGGACTAAAGCAGACTACAACTGGAGATACACTCTGTGATGAGAAGAAACCAATTATTCTCGAATCTATGGAATTCCCAGATCCAGTAATTGAGATCGCTATCGAACCTAAGACCAAGGCTGGTCAGGAGAAGATGGGTATCGCTCTCGCTAAGCTGGCTGAAGAGGATCCAACATTCAGAACATATACTAACCCTGATACTGGACAGACTATCATCGCTGGAATGGGTGAGCTTCACCTTGAAATCATCGTTGATAGACTTTTAAGAGAGTTCAAGGTAGAAGCTAACGTAGGTAAGCCAATGGTATCCTACAAAGAGACTATTACCGTTGAGGTCGATGAAGATTACAAGCACAAGAAGCAGTCCGGTGGTTCTGGTCAGTATGGACACGTTAAGTTCAGACTATATCCAAGAGAAGCTGGTTCTGGATTCGAATTCAAGAACTCCATCACAGGTGGTGCTATTCCTAAGGAATACATCCCTAAGATTCAGGAGGGAATGGAAGCAGCAATGCAGAACGGACCTGTTGCAGGCTACCAGCTAGTAGACGTTGGTGTAGATCTATATGACGGTTCATACCACGAAGTAGACTCATCTGAAATGGCATTTAAGATTGCAGCTACCATGGGATTCAAGGAAGCTTGCAAGAAGGCAAAGCCAGTTCTACTAGAGCCAATCTTCAAGGTAGAGGTTACTGTACCTGAGAACAACATGGGTGACATCATCGGAGATATCAGCTCAAGAAGAGGATCTATCGAAGGTTCTGACATCAATAATGGTGCAGCTGTAATCAGGGGATTCGTTCCACTATCCGAGATGTTCGGATATGCTACTGACCTGCGTTCTAAGACACAGGGTCGTGGTGTATACGTAATGCAGTTCGACCACTTCGATAAGCTACCAGAGAGCTTGAAGGAAAAGGTTGCAAAATAATCTTTAATATCACCAAGTTATAAGTGATAAAACAAATTTTACAGAAAATTATTTCAAATAATTCTAAATAGGAGAAATTATCATGGCAAAGCAGAAGTATGAGAGAACCAAGCCACATATCAACATCGGTACAATCGGCCACGTTGACCACGGCAAGACAACTCTAACAGCAGCAATCACAAAGACTCTTCACAACAGATATGGACTCGGAGCAGACGTAGCATTCGACCAGATCGACAAGGCACCAGAAGAGAAGGCAAGAGGAATCACGATTTCCTCAGCACACGTAGAGTATGAGACACCAAACAGACACTACGCACACGTAGACTGCCCAGGACACGCTGACTATGTAAAGAACATGATTACAGGAGCAGCTCAGATGGACGGAGCTATTCTAGTAGTAGCAGCAACAGATGGACCAATGCCTCAGACAAGAGAGCACATCCTGCTATCTAGACAGGTAGGCGTACCATACATCATCGTATTCCTGAACAAGTGTGACATGGTAGATGACGAGGAGCTACTAGACCTAGTAGAGATGGAAGTAAGAGAGCTACTAGACGAGTATGAGTTCCCAGGAGATGACACACCAATCATCAGAGGATCTGCACTAAAGGCACTAGAGGATCCAAGTGGTGAGTGGGGAGATAAGATTTGTGAGCTAATGGAAGCAGTAGATACATACATTCCAGAGCCACAGAGAGCAAACGACCAGCCATTCCTAATGCCAATCGAGGACGTATTCTCAATCACAGGACGTGGAACAGTAGCAACAGGAAGAGTTGAGAGAGGAACACTCAAGGTAGGAGACGAAGTAGAGCTCGTAGGACTAAGCGACGAGAAGAGAAAGGTAGTTGTAACTGGAGTAGAGATGTTCAAGAAGACTCTTGACGCAGCAGAAACAGGAGACAACATCGGAGCACTACTAAGAGGAATTCAGAGAGACGAAATCGAAAGAGGACAGGTACTCTCGAAGCCAGGCTCAATTCACCCACACACAAAGTTCAAGGGACAGGTATACGTACTAAAGAAGGAAGAGGGTGGAAGACACACACCATTCTTCAATGGATACAGACCACAGTTCTACCTAAGAACAACAGACGTAACAGGAGATCTAAAGCTACCAGAGGGTACAGAGATGTGCATGCCTGGAGATAACGTAGTAATGGAGATCGAACTGATTACACCAGTAGCTATCGAAGAGGGACTACGTTTCGCTATCAGAGAAGGTGGAAGAACAGTAGGATCTGGAGTAGTTACAGAGATTATCGAGTAATCATAGATTACGAGGTAATACCACCAGACAACTAATGACAGGGGCGCATGCGCCCCTGTTTTTATGTGTTCAAATACATATAACATGTGGTATTCTATTATATAAACGATTTACTGTAATAAAATGCTATGGGAGAATTTGAACCTTCAATATAGATCGAGCTAAGGAGAACTTTAAAATGCATAGTAGACCTATGAAAAGATCACCGATGAAAAGATTTTTTAAGGCAATTTTTATAATCGTATTGAGTATAGCTATTGCCTTTGCAGGACTTATAGCATTTATATCTTTAACTGAATATAAGCCTGATAAGGTTGAAAGAATAAGAATTTATGGGAATTCGTCTAAAGAAGTAAAAAAAGGCGATTCTATCAAGGTGATGTCTTGGAATATAGGATATGGAGCACTAGGTGACAATGCAGACTTCTTTATGGACGGAGGCAATCATGTTTTAACTTCTAGTAAAAATCGCGTTAAGAAAAATATTAAATCAATTTCTGGCGAGATACGCAAACAATCTCCGGATATAACCATGATTCAGGAAGTGGATAAGGATTCAAGACGCTCATATTACATCAACCAAGTTGAAAAGCTTGGGAAAGCCATGGATGGAAGCGAATACTACTATGCGAGGAATTATAAAGCGACTTTTGTGCCATACCCGATACCGCCTCTTGGCAAAATGGATAGCGGCATAATGACTATTTCAAGACTTTAAAGATAATTCTGCAAAGCGTGTGAGTCTGCCTGTTTCGTTTACTTGGCCAGTAAGAACGGTAAACCTCAAGCGCTGCCTACTCATATCCAGAACTAAGGTCAAGGGAACCGGTAAGGAACTTGTATATATTAATCTGCATTTAGAAGCATATGACAAAGGCGCAGGCAAAAAGGCGCAGACTAGAGCATTGAACAGGATACTTAAGCAGGAAGCTGCGAAAGGCAATTACGTAATCGCTGCGGGTGATTTCAATCAGACGTTTAATAATGTGGATATAAACGAATATAAGGTAGCAAAAAGGATTATGGAAACCAGGTATAATAGATATTAGTGAGTATGATTCCTCGTTAAACTTCGTTATGGATAGTACCACGCCTACATGCAGATCCTTGGATAGACCGCTAAAAGGTGCTAACAAATCAAAGTTCCAGTACTATGTAATTGACGGAATGATTTATTCTTCTAACATAGAGATGAGTTATTGCAAGACGGTGGATCTTGGTTTTAAAAATAGCGATCATAATCCAGTAGTTGCCGAGATAAAGCTAAAATAAAGGAGGACACAATGTTACTACTTAATGAACAAGACATAAGAAAAATTTTCGATATGAACGATGCTATAGATTCAAATATCGAGGCATATAAGATTTTTTCTAGTGGGAACGCAGTTGTACCGCTTCGTCAAGTTATCGCTGCTGATGAAGGAAGAGGTAACTTTGCGTTTTATGCCAGCTTATAGCTCAAAGCTTGGAGCGGCGGGCATTAAAATCGTAAACATATTTCCGGGTAATAGAGAGCGTGGTGAAGCAACAACTATTGGGCAGGTGCTACTCATGGATGACAAGAATGGGGAAGTATTAGCTCTGATGGATGGTAGCTTTATCACTAAGTTCCGCACAGGAGCAGCGTCGGGTGCAGCTTTTAAACTATTTGCAAGAAACGATGCAAAGATTGGCTGTCTTATTGGAACTGGTGGCCAGGCGGACTGCCAGCTTGAAGCTATGCTGGCGGCATGTAATCTAGATGAGGTTAGAATTGTAGCTAGAGACTTTGCCAAGACGGAGAAGTTCGCTGAAGAGATGTCTGAGAGATTCAAAGACAGCGGCGCTAAGCTGATTGCATACGATGATGCAAACGAAGCTGTAGATGGTGCCGATGTCATAGTAGTAGTGACTGTTTCTACGGAGCCAGTATTCGATGCAAATAGAGTAAAGAAGGGAGCTGTGGTGAGCGGCGTGGGGTCGTATACAGCTGAGATGAATGAGATTGATCCAAAGCTCTTTAAGCTAGCGGATAAGATATACTTCGACTCTAAGGATGCTTGTATTGCTGAGTCAGCAGATATCCAAATCCCTCTTAGGGAAGGATTAGTTTCATTAGAGGGACTCACGGGAGATATAGGAGAGTATGCGCTCGGGGAGATAAGCGGCAGAGAGGCTGATGATGAGATCATTATATTTTAAGAATGTAGGGGCTTGGAATACTTGATCTTGTAATCGCAAAGCTAATCTATGAAAAAAAGCAAAAATAGAAAAAAATTGGATACCAGTGGGGATAATTTATAAATAAAATAGTAAATATTACAATAACAAAGCGTTGGTACACATTAAGTTTGTGAAAATGTACAAATGAATTGTTGACAATTGAAATGCAGTCTACTATAATCATCTTGTCAATAAGTGAAAAGGGTTGAAATACAGATTTTAAGTATCAGGAATAGGGGAGTTCTTGATACATCTGAAAACGTTCGTTGTAGCCATTGCGAACAAAGCCGAAGGCGTAGCCTTCGGCTTATTTATTTGCTGACAATTTGCTCATTTCGTTGCCATACTTTTGGCACTAATATATAATTAAAACTTGGAGGTATTATGGCTAATTTTATCGAAGTAAAAGACTTAGTTTATAGATACTCTAAGGAGCAGGGCGATGATAATCTATGCCCTGCAATTGATCATGTTTCTATTGAAATTAAAGCGTGGCGAATACATCTCTATAGCTGGATCTAATGGTTCCGGTAAATCCACGCTTGCAAGATGCCTTAACGGGCTTCTACTACCGACTGAAGGCGAGATCCTTGTCGATGGGATGGATACTAATGATGATGATCTAATTTGGGACATTAGAAAGAAAATAGGCATGGTGTTTCAGAATCCTGATAATCAGATTGTATCATCCATGGTTGAAGATGAAGTGGCATTCGGTCCTGAAAACATAGGGATCGAGAATCCAGAGCTACGAAAAAGAGTAGATAATGCACTGAAATCAGTGGGCATGTACGAATACCGAAATCGTGAAGCTCATAAACTCTCTGGAGGACAGAAGCAGCGAATTGCAATTGCTGGAGCTGTAGCTATGAGGCCGGATTGCATAGTTTTCGATGAGCCTACTGCAATGCTCGATCCCAAAGGGCGAAGTCAGGTTATGAAGGTAATCAGAGAACTAAATGATCAGGGGATTACGATTATATTAATTACGCATTTTATGGAAGAGGTAGCAGAAGCAGATCGCGTGCTAGTCATGAAGTCTGGAAAGCTCCTCGCTGACAGTGTGCCGGAAGATGTATTTGCCGATACGAACCTAATTGAGTCGGCAGGACTCGAGATTCCAGCTGCTGTCTTACTGAGAAATGAGCTCATTGAGAATGGAATTAATCTGTCGCATGAGGTTATAAATAAGGACGATTTGGTGGACGCTTTATGTCGATAATTGTAAGACATCTAACACATATATATTCAAAAGGACTCCCAGGGGAGACAGTAGCGCTGGATGATGTTTCGTTTGAAATTGCCAGTGGAGAATGCATAGGCATAATTGGACATACTGGCTCTGGAAAGTCGACGCTCCTTCAGCATATGAACGGATTGCTGAAGCCTCATTCGGGGGAAATAATTATCTCTGACATGAATATCGGAGACGGTTCAGTCAAGAAGGTTGATATAAGCAAAAATGTAGGGCTTGTATTTCAGTATCCTGAGTATCAGCTCTTTGAGGAAACAGTTGCAAAAGACGTGGCTTTTGGACCGAGAAACCTCGGCGTGTCCGAAGATGAGATTTCTAGCATAGTAAGGGAGTCTATCGAGTTACTCGGACTCGACTACGATGCTGTGGCTGAGAAATCACCATTTGAGCTATCCGGTGGGCAGAAACGTAGAGTTGCCATCGCTGGTGTACTAGCGATGAAGCCAAAGGTTCTTATACTAGATGAACCAACGGCTGGGCTCGACCCCGCATCCAAGCATGATATGCTTGAAGTGATTAAGAGGCTTAGACAAGAAAGAAACTTAATTGTGGTATTCGTCTCACATAACATGAAAGATATAGCCGAACTATCTGACCGTATCATCGTTATGAATGGCGGAAAACTGGTGATGAACGGGAGCCCTAAGGAAGTATTTGCAAGGGCTAGCGAACTAAAGAGCATGGGGCTTAGTGTGCCGCCTGTGACAGAGATTCTATACGACGTGTCGGAGAAGTTGGGGCTTGAGTTTAAGCCTATTTTTGAAGAGAGAGAAGCTGCTAAGTACATCGCGGAGCAGTTAAAGGAGAGGCAAAGGTAGTATGATTAAAGACATAACACTTGGTCAGTATTATCCGGTGGAATCTCCGATTCATAGGCTGGAGGCGCGCACTAAGGTACTCGGTGTATTTGCGTATCTTGTGGGACTTTTTCTGGTAAATAAGCTTTGGGGATTTGCAGTTGCGGCGGTTGCAGTTGGAATAGTAATTAAGCTGTCGCGTGTTCCGTTCTCGTACATGGTGCGAGGGCTTAAGGCGATAGTGCTTATTATTGCATTCACTATGGTTCTTAACATATTTATGATGGATGGAACCATACTTTGGCAATGGAAATTCCTGAAGATTACCTATGAAGGCCTATATAGGGCTGCATTTATGGGCATAAGACTGGTGATGCTGATTATAGGCACTTCGCTCCTGACATTTTGCACGAAACCGACTGAATTAACAGATGGTATTGAGAAGCTCCTCAGTCCGTTCTCTAGACTTGGTCTTCCTGCACATGAGATCGCGCTGATGATGACAATTGCGCTCAGATTCATCCCTGTATTAATGGATGAGGCGGATAAAATCATGAAGGCGCAGCAATCGAGAGGTGCGGACTTTGAATCTGGGAATATAATACAGAGAGCTAAGAGCATGATTCCGATAATAGTGCCGCTTTTCGTGAGTTCGTTTAGGATTGCGGGAGACCTTGCGCTAGCTATGGAGGCAAGGTGCTATCGAGGTGGTAACGGCAGGACGAAACTTAATGAGACTAGATTTGAGAAGCGTGATGTAGTGGCGGCACTGATGCTGATAATATTCCTCAGGGGTGCTTGTTGCCAGCAGGTTTTTTTAACCATATAATCTATATAAAAACAGGAGAATATATGAGACAGAGAAAAGTGAAAAAAATCTGGAAGAGAAATATGCTAGATTTCGAAGATATATTGGCATATAATCCAGCAGAGATACGCGGAAAATGGGCAGAGCGTGCAGGTGAAAGCAAAGGAATTTATATGGAGGTTGGCTGCGGCAAAGGTAGGTTTATCTCCCAGTTAGCTTCCCGTGAACCAGAAAATTTCTTCATCGCAGTTGAAGGTCACAAGAGTGTACTTCTCCGCGCCATGGAAAAAGTGCATGAGCTTGGACTGACTAATGTCGTGTTCATTCCAGAGTTTATCGAGAACCTACACGAATGGTTTGTCGATAGCGAACTAGACGGAATTTATCTTAATTTCAGTGATCCACTACCAAAGAACTACTCCGCCAAGAAGAGGTTAACTTACCGTGGCAAGCTCAAAGCAGTATTTCGACGTACTTAAAGAAGATGGGAGTCGTTAGGTTCAAGACCGACAACACCGATTTGTTCAACTACTCGATAAATGAAGTAATTGCATCGGATTTAAGGATTCGAGAATTCACTAGGGATTTGCATGCTTCGCCTTATAATGAGGACAATATCATGACTGAGTATGAGGAGAAGTTTAGCGATAAAGGGTTCAATATAAAGATGATGGAGATTGGACGTATACGAAGGAAAGGTGAAAAGATGGGTTTAGCAGCACTAAATGGCAGAGAGATTCCGAAGCAAGATAAGGTATTTGGAATTAGTGGCAGAGCGAAAGCAGCTATAAAGGAGAAAGGGCACGAAAATGTTGCAAATGCAACTATTGGAGCTTTGCTTGATGATGAGGGGAATTTAATCGTGCTATCTTCTGTGGATGAAGCGGTGAAGAGCCTTGAACCATCACAGTACGCTGAATATGCTCCAATTGCAGGAACTCCAGGGTTTAAGGAGGCGGCAATACAGGCAGCACTAGGTGGTTATGAAACATCTAGACATATAGGGATAGTTTCAACGCCAGGAGGTACAGGCTCGCTTACAAATGCCATTGCGAATTATTCTTGCCCAGGAGATAAGATTTTGACTCATAACTGGTGCTGGCCTAACTATAAAAACATTGCGGCAGAGCAGGGACGTGGTTTTGAGACTTTTGAAATGTTCGATGAGGATGGTAAATTTAATCTAGCTGATTTCGAATATAAGGTGAACAAGCTGCTACGTATACAGGATAGATTAGTTCTGATTCTCAATACTCCTGCGAATAACCCTACGGGATATTCACTTTCTCTTGAAGAATGGAAGAGTATAATTGAGATTCTTAACAGGGTGCCAGATGACAAGGTAGTAGCATTAGTTGTAGACATAGCATATATCGATTTTGCTGGGGATGAGAAGAAGGTTAGAGAGTTTATTCCAGAGCTTGAAAAGCTTAAAAGCAATGTGCTGCCACTACTTGCATACAGCACTTCAAAGACGTTCACCTTCTACGGGTTTAGATGTGCGGCACTGATTTGTCTAGCTGATAGTGAAGAAATCGCAGATGAGTTCGTAAAGGTATGCTCGTATTCAAGCAGATCCACATGGTCAAACTCGCCTCGTGGACCACAGGAAGTAATCGCAAAGATTTACAGTGATAAAGAACTGCTGGCGAAGGTAGACGAAGAACGCAAGGAATTCCGTGATATGCTGCTGGCGCGCGGAAGAGCTTTTGAAGAGGAAGCTAAGAAAGTTAATCTCAAAATAGTACCGTTTAGAGCAGGCTTTTTCGTATCTATTCCATGCGAAAATCCAGATGCATTAAGTGCAAAGCTTGAGGAGAGTGATGTGTACTGCGTACCGATGGACAAGGGCGTGAGAGTGTCAATTGCATCAATATCTGAGGCTAAGTGTAGAAAGCTACCTGCAATTATCAAGGACGCACTTCAGAGCTTATAGCCATAAAGTGTGGATTGTTAGTGAATATAATAATATTCGGTTACTAATGTATTGAAATGCATACACCGCTGATATATAATTATTAGGTGAAACAAGAGAATACAACGAGCAAGGGGAGCGGTATCGCTGAGAGGTAATGGTGAAATACATTACGACTCTGAACCTGATTTGGATAATGCCAACGTAGGGAGAGTGCTGAATTACATGTGTAATACCCAAGCTAGGGTGTTACACATTTTTTTCATGAATGGTCATAGTGTTACATTAGGAGTTAAAACTATGAAAAAAATGGTTAAACAAGTATTAAAGAAATCATCCTTGCACGAAAAGCTGAGACTATATGGAATACTCGGAGGTGAAACTCTGCAAGGGATTACATATAGAGAAGCCACCATGCAAGCGATTGATGGCGGTATGACGTGTATGCAGGTTAGAGAAAAGCATTTAGATAAAGAACAGATACTTAAGGTGATTTCAGAGATTAAGCCTATCTGTGACAAAGCAGGAGTTCCACTGATAATCAACGATGATATAGAAATCTGTAAAGTGTCAGATGCAAGTGGTGTCCACTTAGGTCTGAGCGACGGGTCAATAGCTGAGGCAAGGAAGCTTCTTGGAGAGGAAAAGATTATCGGTGCAACTGCACACAATCTCGAGGAGGCACTTGCTGCAGAAGCCGAAGGTGCTGATTATATCGGTGTGGGGGCTGCTTTTGGTTCTAATTCAAAGGGTGATGCAATTAAGCTACCTAGCCTTGATGTATACAACCTGATTACGTCGTCGGTAAAAATCCCCTGTTGTCGCAATCGGCGGCATCGATATCGATAATATCGGTATACTAGCAGGTCGTCATCTTGCTGGAGTAGCAGTTATTTCGGCTCTGTTCGGGACGCAGGATGTCAAGAAAAGCGCAGAGGATTTAAGAAACATGGCTGATAAACTGCAGCACGAAAAGTTGAGGTCGGGGATATGAAAATTCCGACTGTTCTATCGATCGCAGGCAGTGATCCGAGCGGCGGAGCGGGCATTCAGGGAGATATCAAGACTATATTTGCAGAGGGCTGCTACGGGATGGGGGTAGTCACCGGCCTTACGGTGCAAAACACCTTGGGTGTATCTGATGTTATGCCAGTTCCTACTGACTTCTTATATAGACAGATTGATGAGGTTATATCCGATATAAAACCAGATACAATAAAGATTGGCATGATTGTTTCGACAGAGCAGGTCGATGTAATAGTGGGTCTAATTAAGCGGCATGGCCTTGAAAATGTAATCGTTGACCCCGTAATTGCCCCGACAAGCGGAGCAGCATTTGCGAGCGAAGAAGTGATGAAATCCATGATAGAAAAGCTATTCCCTCTATCGACGCTCGTGACACCTAACCTGCCGGAAGCTAAGAGAATATGCGAGATTATAGGATGTCAAAACCTTCAGTTGAAAGATGATGCGCAGAAGCAATATCAAGCTCAAGTACAATCTAAAGATATATCTCGAATTAAAATTCAGCCTCAACCTCAATCTCAACCTCAATCTCAAACAGAGATTCATGGTAAAGCAGCAAATCTATCAGCGCCCGAGCTAGCATGCTTCATAGGTCAGAGATGTGGCTGTAATGTACTCATCAAAGGCGGTCATGCTGAAGGCAGTAGTGCTACGGATTATCTGTGGACTGCTAGTGATGAGAACATGATGGGATGCACTACTGAGTTCATAGGCGACAGGGTAGAGACAACAAGTTCACATGGGACGGGATGTGCTCTATCCAGCTCAATAGCTGCAAATATGGCGAAAGGGCACACGCTTGAAGCAGCTATTGAAATAGGCAAGGAATACGTGACAACAGCTCTTAAGAGTGATATGCGCATAGGAACGGGTAATGGCTCGATAGATCACGGAGCGCTCGTTAGACAATGAAAGAAATTTAAAGGGAAATGGGAAAGGGCAATTTACAATTGTTATTAATGGCCTGAAAAAGGCGGAAAAGAGGAAGAAATGGCAAGAACTTATTCGACACAAATAGAAGCAGCAAGAATGGGAATAGTTACACCAGAGCTTGAAACTGTTGCAGCAAAAGAAAATCGATCGGTAGATGAACTGCTACCACTGCTTGCAGAGGGCAAGATGGTTATACCGGCAAATATACATCACACATCAATCGATCCGAACGGTGTTGGAAGAATGCTGAGGACAAAGGTGAACGTAAACCTCGGCATAAGCAGGGACTGCAAGGACTACAATATTGAAATGAAGAAGGTTATGAGGGCGGTTGAGCTCGGTGCAGAATCAATCATGGATTTATCAAGCCATGGTGACACGCAGCCCTTTAGAAGGAAGCTCTGCACCGAATGTCCAGCGATGATCGGAACAGTTCCGGTATACGATTCTGTAATCCATTACCAGAGAGATTTAAATACTCTCACTGCACAGGATTTCCTAGATGTCATCAGGATGCATGCTGAAGATGGTGTGGATTTTGTAACCCTGCACTGCGGAATAACACGCAAGACGATTGAGCAGATTAAGAACGGTACTCGAGAGATGAATATAGTCAGCAGAGGCGGAAGCCTTGTATTTGCATGGATGACAATGACAGGTGAAGAAAATCCATTCTATGAGTATTTCGATGAGATCGTAGAAATCTGCCGTGAACACGATGTAACGATAAGCCTTGGCGATGCATGCAGACCGGGATGCCTAGCGGATGCAACGGATAACTGTCAGATTGAGGAATTGATTAGACTTGGTGAGCTGACAGATAGAGCGTGGGCTAGGGACGTACAGGTTATGATTGAGGGACCAGGCCATGTGCCAATGGACCAGATTGAGGCGAACATGAAGATTCAAGAAACTTTGTGTAAGGGTGCGCCATTCTATGTGCTCGGGCCTCTCGTTACAGATATTGCACCAGGATATGACCATATCACTGCTGCTATAGGTGGTGCTATTGCTGCCTGGTCGGGCGCTGCTTTCCTATGCTACGTTACACCGGCAGAGCACCTCGCGCTGCCAAATGTAGATGACGTGCATGACGGCATCATCGCTAGTAAAATAGCTGCTCATGCCGCAGATATTGCTAAGGGTATTCCGGGAGCCCGTGACCAGGACGACAGAATGGCTAAGGCTAGAAGGACGCTCGACTGGGATGCACAGTGGCTAGAGGCGCTTGATCCAGAGACGGCAAAAGCAATTAGAGAGTCAAGAATGCCAGAGGAAGACCACTCTGATACTTGCAGTATGTGCGGGAAATTCTGTGCGGTTAGAAGTATGAATAAAGCGCTTTCAGGCGAAGTAATAGACATTCTATAAAGAGCAATCTTTATATAAATTACATCCTAAATAGTCATAAATATAAAAAGAAGTGAGCTTAAATGCTCACTTCTTTTTATTCATGCTTGCTTTTCTCAGATTACCAAAGCTAGGTCGTTCAAAGCTAATAGGTAGTAATTTAATTCTTAAATCACCAGCCTTGATATCATCGCCGATAAACACACAACCTCGCTTTGACTCTGGGTCCGCCTGAGAAATAGCATAGTTACCATCGGAGACATCGAATCTAATCAAGGCGTCCGAAACACCCATAGTGCCTTTGGCACGAATAATATTCCCGTATCTCTTTCTGATCAAATCCTCTAGGAAGAATACAATATCGCCAATAGAAGGAAGCTCTGCGTTTGGAACACTGATACTTTCGAACTCAGTTTCTTCCTGAATTTTAGGAATCTCAATGCTGCCATCTCTCTTTCGAAGCAGAAACTCCTCCCAGGAGGCGTGTGGCAGACTGCTGTAGTGCTTACTGATAATATTTGCATCAGCGTTAATAGCTTTTACCTTAGAAACAACAGCTTCTACATCAATATCGACCGACTTATCACATTTTGATAAGATGATAGTATCTGCACATTTTATCTGGTCGGTAAGTAGTTCTTGATATTCACGCATATGTTCGAAAAACTTATTTGGATCGATAATAGTAATCGGTGCTAGCATTTCAATCTGCTCATATTCAATCTGCGAAATATTGTTTATTACATTAGAAAGATAGCCGACGCCAGTGGGTTCAACGATGAGATATTCTGGTGCAATGGAATTCGCAATTGTAAGGATGTTCAAAGCAAAATCGGTCTTTGCCAGTGCAGCATATACACTTTTTCAGTGAGTTCCCACACACTGAGTCCCGATTCTTCCTTTTCAGAAATATCTTCATCAACATTAAGCGAAGCATATTCGTTTCTCGAGGATTACGAAATCTCGATTTAATGTATTAGACATCGCCTTTGATAAAACGTGGTCTTTTCCAGCTCCTAGAAAAGCCAGAAATAATCAGTACCTTCATAAAATGCAATCCTTTTTCGCAAATAGATTTCGTTTTGAATAAATTAAACCCCCGACCGCACGGGGAAATGCCCTTTAAGACATCCATCAGGGTCGGGGAATTCAGCTCTATTTGCCGATATTAACAACTGGCTTGATCAGGGTCAGCAGGCTTATCCTTCATGAGCATAAGTGCATCCTCAACGTGTTCAAAACCATCAAATCTATGTGTGATTAGGTGTCTAACATCGAGCTTGCCAACTTCGATTAGGCTAGCGAGCTTCTCGAGTCTTAGTCTACCACCAGGCATTAGTCCACCTGTGATCATCTTGTGACCCATTCCGCATCCCCCACTCAACTCGAGGAATTGTTACGTAGGTGCCAGAACCCTAGGTAGTTTGACGTTACCAATCTTTCCACCTGGCTTTAAGAGCTTTGATGATAGGGTCGAATGATTCAACTCCGCCACCAGCAACAATAGCCTTATCTACTCCCTTGCCTCCAGTTAGTTCGAGGACCTGTTCGTCGATTGCTCCTTCCTTATAGCTGATAAAATCAGTTGCACCATACTTTCTTAGCAGCTTCCTGCAAGCAGGTCTTGTTCCTACACAGATGATTCTTGAAGCACCCCTTTAGGTTTGCTCCCTGCAACACTCATCAGACCAACAGGTCCAATTCCGTTAACTAGCACAGTGTCTCCAAACTGAATATCTGCAAGCTCGACACCGTGGAATCCAGTAGGAACCATGTCAGATAGCATACAAGCTTCTTCTGGAGAAACAGCCTCTGGCATATGTGCGAGGTTTGCCGTCTGCATCATTTAACATGGAAAGTACTCACCGAATACACCGTCTTTGAAAGTTGAGAACTTCCATCTGATAGCATTCCGCCAGAGTGCATAGGGGTATCCACCCTGAGCTTCTAGCGAAGACCAATCAGGAGTGATAGCAGCAACCATTACACGGTCACCCAACCTTAAAAATCTTTAACGAGCTCACCAACTTCTTCGACAACTCCACAGCCTTCGTGACCTAGAATCATGTTGTGTCTGTCTCCTAGTGCGCCTTCCCATACGGTGTGAATATCAGAAGTGCAAGGGGATAAAGCTAGTGGTTTGATAATAGCATCAAGCGGTCCGCACTTTTGGACGCTCCTTTTTCAATCCAACCAGTCTTACCAATTTCTAGCATTGCAAAAGCCTTTCATCGTGTTACCTCCATTTTTTTGATTTTTTTAATGTCATTAAGTGTTTTGTATGCAAGCCTTCTGCGAGAAAGTGAGAATACCTGCTATTTGTTAATATATTGACATGAATCTGAAAAAGAAAGCAACAAGATTATATTGTAAACAGAAATCTAAAAAAATGTTGGAATTTTAAGGGTTGTAAAGAGCGACAGAAGGCGATAAGTCTTATATGCAAATGAGTACATAGGTTATAAAATGAAATATAAATCTCAATATTGATAATTTATCTATCAATATCATATAAAAACTTTAATCGTTAAAATCATCAATTAAAAAAATGAGCAGGTGGAGTGAAATTTGGGACTAATAGGTAGATATAGATGTATGAGCTATGCAAAAATGAATGATGAATATCGATAGCGTGATATATAATTGCATAATCGAAAAAAAGGGATTGACATTCACTATATCAAAGGTTATATTACGAGTAAGAGGGACTAACTCTCTTGAAAAATATTTCTGCATTTACGGGCAGGTATGTAATTCACAGCCTGCCTTTTGATAAATGCAAAGGTTAGATATAGCTAACTATATAAAGGAGGATATTGGTATGTCTTTAATTAATAAAGAAGTAGCGGATTTTTCAGCTCAGGCTTATGTGAATGATGAGTTTAAAACTATTACTAAAGCGGATATATTAGGAAAGTGGAGCGTTTTCTTTTTCTACCCAGCTGATTTTACTTTCGTGTGCCCAACGGAGCTCGAGGATCTTCAGATGAAGTATGCAGAGTTTCAGAAAGCTGGATGCGAGGTATATTCAGTATCTTGCGATACTCACTTTGTGCACAAGGCATGGCACGATAATTCGGAGAGTATTGGCAAGATTACTTATCCGATGCTCGCTGACCCTACACAGGCGCTCGCAAGGGACTTTGAAGTTCTGATTGAAGATCAAGGCATTGCGGAAAGAGGAAGCTTCATAGTAAATCCTGAGGGGAAGATTGTGGTATATGAAGTTAATGCAGGAAATGTTGGAAGAAATGCAGAAGAGCTGTTCAGAAAACTTCAAGCTAGCCAGTTCGTAGCTGAGCATGGTGATCAGGTGTGCCCGGCTAGATGGACTCCGGGTGCAGCAACACTGAAGCCTGGGATTGATCTAGTAGGGGCTCTATAGATATAGCTAGAGCAACTAAATGGCAACTAGGTTGACTAAGAATCAGCTAGAGTGGATAAGTGATAACTAGAGTGATTAAGAGATAGCTAAAGCACCTATAGATCATATATAGGCCACATAAGTAGCAAATCATAACGAAAAAAATGGGGGATGCTAATGCATCCCCCATTAATTGTTTGGTGTTATATCTCCGAGTATCAGAGCTTATACAATGCCCTGCATCATCATAGCTTCTGCAACTCTCTCGAATCCAGCGATGTTAGCGCCAGCTACGAGGTTTTCACCGAGGTTGTACTTAGCACAAGCTTCCTCTGTGATCTTGAAGATGTGAACCATGATGTTCTCTAGCTCGTCGTATACTCTCTCCTTGTTCCAGATGAGGTGCTCAGCATTCTGTGCCATCTCGAGGCAAGAGCAAGCAACTCCACCAGCATTAGCGGCCTTGGCAGGAGCAACTACGCAGCCATTCTCCATGAGGTACTGAACAGCCTCGTTTGTTGTAGGCATGTTAGCTCCCTCAATGAGGTATCTAGCTCCGTTAGCAACCATTTCCTTAGCCCAATCCATAGTGATGTCATTCTGCATAGCGCAAGGTAGGTATAGATCAGCCTTAACTTCCCAAGGTCTCTTTCCAGGGATGAACTTAGCGTTAGGGAACTTCTCTACGTAAGGTGCGCAAACGTTCTTGCCGGAATTACGTAGCTCAAGAAGCGTGTTGATCTTCTCTGGTGTTGTGATTCCTTCCTCGTCGAGGATGTATCCGTCTGGTCCAGAAATTGTGATTGGCTTAGCACCTAGCTCAACTAGCTTAGTGATTGTTCCCCAAGATACGTTACCGAATCCGGAAACAACTGCAGTCTTTCCTTCTAGGGAATCACCGAAGTGCTTGAGGACCTCTCTAGCGAAGAATACGATACCGAAACCAGTAGCTTCGGTTCTTCCGTTTAGTCCGCCGTTTGTAGTTCCCTTACCAGTCCATGTTCCATCGTACTCCTTAGTAATTCTCTTGTACTGACCCATCATGTAACCGATTTCTCTGCCGCCTACACCCATGTCTCCTGCAGGAACATCAATGTTAGTCCAATGTGTCTATAGAGCTCTGTGGCAAAGCTCTGGCAGAATCTCATAACTTCTGCATCCGACTTTCCAGCTGGATCGAAGTCAGAACCACCCTTACCACCTCCGATTGGAAGTCCTGTTAGGGAATTCTTGAAAATCTGCTCAAATCCGAGGAACTTAAGGATTCCTGGGTATACGTTAGCCTGGAATCTTAGACCACCCTTATATGGTCCTAGAGCGCTGTTGAACTGCACTCTGTATCCTCTGTTAACCTGAACTTCACCATTATCATCAACCCAAGGAACTCTGAACGAAATCATTCTTTCAGGCTCGATGAGTCTCTTTACAAGACCAGCCTTCTCATACTCAGGATGAGCTTCAAGAACTGGCTCGATTGATAGTAGAACTTCTTCTACAGTCTGAAGGAACTCAGGCTCGTTTGGATAGTTCTTCTTAGCGATGTCGATGTACTTTTGTGAAATATTAGCCATTTTAAACTCCTTACAAAAAAATACAATATAAAAAAATGTATAAATTCTGGTGCCTCTGCACCATATAGTTGAATTTTAGCACTCTGATAATACGCTGTCAACGTGTATACAATATGCAGAAATGCGCTATAAATAAAGTCAGAATGATGATTATTCAATGCTTTGACAGATTTTTAATATTAGATTAATGCAGGGCACTGTGATAAAATTAAAAGTAATTGTTTTATGGAAGAAAGTTGAGAAAAATGGATCTGAGCAGACTTAATAAAGAGCAACAAGAAGCGGTAAAGCATATGGAGGGACCACTGCTGATTTTGGCAGGTGCTGGAAGCGGTAAGACCACTATGATGACTCACCGTATAGCATACATGCTAGAAAAGGGAGTGAGCCCTTATAATATCTTGGCTGTTACATTTACAAATAAAGCTGCCGGGGAGATGAAGGATAGAATTGAGTCGCTGACTGGAGGTACTCGAGGCATGTGGGTGATGACATTTCACGCCATGTGTGTTCGCATACTTAGAAATCATGGAGAGGTTCTAGGGTTTAAAAACGGATTTTCGATATACGATGAGTCAGATAAGAAGGCTCTTCTCAAAAGAATCGTCAAAGACCTTAAGATTGATGAAAAGATTTATCCGGTTTCTTACCTTGGGAGTGTAATAAGCTCTTGTAAGGAGGCTGAGGAAGATCCCGACGATTACATAGATATAACTCCATGAATTTCAAAGCTGAGACGGTAGCAAAGGTATATGCGAGATACATGGAAGATTTGCAGCAGAATAACGCTATGGACTTCGATGACCTGCTCTGGAATGTAGTCAAGCTGTTTGAAGCGAGTAGTGAGGTTCTTTTCGTATTATCAGCAGAGATTTAAATATATAATGGTAGACGAGTATCAGGATACAAATTATCTTCAGTACAAACTCATACATGCTTTGGCGGAGAAGAGCCATAATCTATGCGTGGTCGGTGATGACGACCAATGTATCTATCAATGGAGAGGTGCAGATATTAGGAATATTCTCGACTTCGAGAAGGATTTTCCTGAAACCAAGGTCGTCAAACTAGAGCAGAACTACAGGTCTGATGCCAACATACTAGATTTAGCTAACTCTGTCATTGCTAACAATAGAAACCGTAAGGCGAAAGAGCTTTGGACGGACAGGAATGAAGGCAGCAAGATAACGTACCGAAGACTCGAGGATGAACAGCGAGAGGCTTGGTATGTAGGCGGTGAAATTCAGCGTTTGCATGATGAAGAGGGTATTCCGTTTAACGATATGGCCATCTTGTATCGAAAAAATGCACAGTCTAGACCCTTCGAAGAAAAGTTTTCATTTAGAGGCATCCCGTACAGGGTTTTAGGCGGCACTAGATTTTACGACCGCAAGGAAATCAAAGATGTAATGTCATACATGCACCTCGTCGAAAACCCTAGCGATGACGTGGCGATGGCGAGGATAATAAATGAACCTAAGAGGGGGCTTGGACCGAAGAGCCTCGGAGGAATAGTTTCATATGCCAAGGCATACAAGCTCAGCATATTTGAAGCGCTCAAGGAACAGGAGGTTCTGGGGTCACTGTCAAGGAAATCGCGAGCTGCGGTAGAAGACTTAGTTACGATGCTCGATGAACTAGGAGCTGAACAGGATAACATGGAGCTTTCAGATATATATGACAATCTGATTAGACGCTCAGGTTATCTGACAGCACTCGAAGCAGAAAACACAGTAGAAGCGGATGCGAGGATAGAGAACATCCTGGAGCTACGATCGGTGATAGCAGAATTCGAGGAGAAAGCAGCAGGCTCAGTGCTGACAGATGAAGAAGACGAGTTCAGAGAGGAGAGAGATAGGCTAAGAGAAGATGGATTTGATGTAAAAGAGCCCACCTTGCTCCAGTCGTTCCTCGAGAGAATCGCACTGCTGTCGGACATAGATAATAGAGATGAGAGCGAAGATGCGGTTGTGATGATGACGCTACATAGCTCTAAGGGACTTGAATTTCCAGTGGTGTTTATGCCGGGTATGGAAAACGGTTTGTTCCCAGGATCAACATCTATGGATGATCCGAGCAAGATGGAGGAGGAGCGTAGGCTCTGTTACGTTGGAATTACAAGAGCTATGAGAAAGCTTTACTTAACAGGTGCGCAGACTAGGATGCTCTACGGTAGGACAGACTTTACGATTGAATCGGAATTCATGCGAGAGATGGACACGAATCTCCTAGAGGGTGATCCGACAGTTGCAGAAAGAACGGCTAGTGCTGGTGGAATCCGTGGAGACGGCGGAATACTCGGGATGAGAGAATTCAAGGGTAGATATGAAGGTAGTGCGGATGGCTATGATGCCAGCTTCTCTAAACCATTTGATGCACTAAAATTCGCTAAGAAACAGGCTTCCAAGGGTATAAGCAACGAAGGCTTTGAGGCAGGAGACAGGATTCGCCATCCGAAGTTCGGAGAAGGTCTGCTCATAGACCAGGATGCTAAAACGCTGACTATTGCCTTTGATTCCGTTGGGATTAAAAAGCTTGGCAAGGGCTTCGTCAAGCTGACTAAAGTCGAGTAGTGACTACATAGGCAAGGGGATTTACAGGAACTAATTCACTAACAGTAAGAGAATTAAATAGGGGACATTATGAATCTTGATGACAAGAAGAGAAGGATAGAGGAGTTAATAGAAACTCTTAACGAGGCTTCGGCAGCGTACTATGACGAGGCTAGTGAGATTATGAGCAATTACGAATACGATGCGCTGTACGATGAGCTTGAATCGCTTGAGAATGAGACGGGGTATACTCCTCTGAATAGTCCGACCAAGAATGTCGGCTACACAGTTCAGTCGGAGCTCCCTAAGGAGAGGCACAGAAGCCGTATGCTTAGCCTTGATAAGACTAAGAGCCGTGAGGAGCTCGCGGCTTGGCTTGGAGATCATGAAGGACTTTTATCATGGAAGCTCGACGGTTTAACCGTTGTGCTCACATATGAGGGAGGAGAGCTAGTCAAGGCCGTGACACGTGGAAATGGGGATATCGGAGAGGTTATCACGCCTAATGCACGTGTATTTGTCAATGTACCGAAGCACATTCCTTACAAAGGGCATGCTGTAATCCGTGGTGAGGCGGTTATTACCTATGAGGAATTCGATAGAATCAATGAGGCAATCGACGATGCAGATGCGAAGTATAAGAATCCGAGAAACCTATGCAGCGGAAGCGTAAGGCAGCTAAATAGCAAAATTACCGCTGAGAGAAATGTTAGGTTCTATGCTTTCACGCTCAGCGAAGCAGATGGAGTTGATTATGAAGGCCTTAGATCAAACCAGATGAAGTGGATGGCGGAGCAAGGCTTCGACGTGGTTGAATACGTGAAAGTAGATAATAAGAGTATTTTCGAAGCGATAGACAATTATGCAGAGAGAGTGCATAGCTTTGAGATCCCGTCTGATGGCCTCGTGCTGACATTAGAGGATTTAGAATATGCGGCTACACTTGGAACGACCGCGAAATTTCCGCGTGATTCTCTGGCTTTCAAGTGGGCAGATCAGCAAGCGGAGACAATTCTCCGTGAAATTGAATGGAGCCCATCGAGAACTGGGCTGCTAAATCCAATTGCTATATTTGACCCGGTAGAACTCGAAGGAACCACAGTTAAGAGAGCATCGGTTCATAATCTTAATATAATGGAAACCCTAAAGCTAGGCATCGGTGATACTATCACCGTATACAAGGCGAATATGATAATACCGCAGATTGGCGATAACCTTACTAAGAGTGGGAATATTGAGCTTCTAGCCATTGTCCGGTATGCGATGGTACTACAGAGATAAAACTGATGACCGGCACAAAGGTACTTACATGCACCAATCCAAATTGCCTGGCTAAGCAGGTGAAGAGATTTTCGCTATTCGTATCGAGGGATGCGCTTAATATCGAGGGACTATCTGAACAGACCTTGCTAAAGTTCATAGGGACTCGGGTTATATCAAGTCTTTTGCGGATATATTCCGACTAGAGAATCATAGGGATGAAATCGTAGAATTAGATGGTTTCGGTAAAAAGTCTTACGATAAATTATCATCATCGATAGAGAAGGCCCGTCACACAGTCCCAACTAGGATTCTTGTGGCACTTGGTATACCTGGAGTTGGTGTTACGACCGCCGCTCAGATTGCGAGAGCTTGTGAGAATAAATGGGCTAAGATCTCTTCGCTCTCTTACGGCGAACTGATAGCCATAAATGGCATCGGAGAAGTCATGGCTAGAGACTATGAGGCGTTCTTTGCAGATGAACACAACAAGTCTGTCGTTTTGGATCTAGTGGACGAACTCGACATAGATGAGAGCTATGAGAAGGCCGGGGAAGCTTTGTCAGGTGAAATCTTTGTAATAACTGGCAGCCTTGAACATTATAAGAGCCGCACTGAACTTAAGAAGGAAATCGAGGCACAGGGAGGTAAGGTGGCTGGAAGTGTTAGTAAAAACACCAGCTATCTCGTGACAAACAATCCAGAATCAGGTTCATCGAAGAACAAGGCGGCGGCGGAACTCGGTGTAAAAATCATAACAGAAGACGAAATTCGTACGATGCTCGGATATTAGGGGGTTATCGAAAAGACTATTTCGATATATAATGAATATTCGCAGTACTAAATTTTAAAGTGAGGAGGAAGGCCAATGGAAAATACAAACTTGATTGACCAAGAACAGGCTTTTGAAGAAAGCAAAGAAAAGATATTCGAACTCCTCGAAGAGAAGAAATATTTCCGTTGTAGGGATGAACTGTTAAAATTCAACGCAGTAGATATCGCTGAGCTACTTGAAGAAGTGATGCGAAAGTATAGCATGCAGACAGCTATCATACTGTTTCGCACGCTTCCAAAGGGTGCTTCTGTTGAGGTATTCGCACACTTTGACGTTGATGATCAGGTTGAAATCATCAATATTATCACTGATCCCGAGATTAAATACATAATTGAAGAGCTGGATTTCGACGATATGATCGACGTGCTTGACGAGCTGCCGGCCAATATCGTTGACAAGATTCTAGACAAAACTCCTAAGAATGAGCGAAGACAGATAAACACTTTCCTAAAATACAAGGAATACAGTGCCGGTTCGCTGATGACGCCGGACTATATCAATCTGCGTAAAAATATGACGAGACGTGAGGCACTGGATCATATCCGCGATGTGGGAATGAACTCCGAGACGATTTACTCATGCTACGTACTCGACGGTGGGCGTAAACTCGTAGGGGTCGTATCGCTCAGGAGTTTGGTTCTTGCAGATGAGAATACTAAGGTCTCCGATATTATGAAAGAAGACATCATCTTCGCACACGTCGATGATGACCAGGAAGAGACTTCTGAACTTTTTAAGAAATACGGTTTTATCGCGATACCGGTAGTTGATAATGAAGACAGATTGGTCGGAATCATCACTTTCGACGATATCCTCGACGTAATCGAAGAAGAGAACACAGAGGATATGGAGCGTATGGGAGGTGTCATCGATAACACAGACAAGGACTACCTCGATACACCCGTCTTGATGCACGTCAAGGCTAGACTGCCATGGCTACTAGTGCTCATGGTATCTTATGTATTTACCGGAGGCATGATTGCTAGTTTTGAGAAATCACTTTCCGCAGTAATCGCGCTAGTAGCTTATATGCCGATGCTAATGGGCACTGGTGGTAACTCAGGAACTCAGTCGTCTACAGTAATTATCACAGGTATGGCTACAGGAGACCTCGAGTTATCGGATGTTCTTAGAGTTCTATGGAAGGAATTTCGCATAGGAATTATAGTCGGTATATGTGTCAGCATCTTGAACTACATGAGGATAGTGGCATTTGACCATAACGGCTCTTTGGTAGCGCTTACGGTGTGCCTGTCGATGGTATTAATCGTTATCATCGCAAAATGCATCGGTGCTCTCCTGCCTATGATTGCTAAGAAAATCGGCATTGACCCGGCTCTTATCGCTGGCCCGATGATGGCTTCACTTACCGACATGGTTGCGCTCGGCACGTATTTTACGATGGCAAGGCTGGTGCTTAAAATCTAGAGATGAAAGCGACTGCCTTACATACTGGGAAGACAATTTCAACGACGACTACAACAATTAAATTATCAATAACAAATAATATATAAAAAGCTTCAAGATATTTCTATTTAAATATCAACACAAATAACACAATTAGTTTTCAAAAATTTCATTGTAGGAGGATATGGTGAATACTAACAACTATGCTGAGCTCGCTGAAAAAAAGCGCGCAGAATCAGAATCAATGCTCTAAAGGCAATTCATGCCGCAAAGTCAGGTCATCCGGGAGGTTCATTATCTTCTGCTGATATTCTTGCAACGCTATATTTTGGTGAGCTAAATATCGACCCAAAGAATCCGAAGATGGCAGATAGAGATAAATTTGTGTTATCCAAAGGGACATGCGGTTCCTGCGCTTTATGCAGCACTCGGGGAGAGAGGCTTTTTACGAAGTAAAACGAAATGATGACGCTCAGACAGGTGGGCAGCAAATTCCAAGGACATCCCTAATATGAGCAAGGTTCCTGGGATTGAGATGTCGACAGGCTCGCTCGGACAGGGATTTTTCTGCTGCAGTAGGAATGGCTATCGCTGGTAAGATTGATAAAAAAATCCTGGTAGAGTGTATGTGCTCACTGGTGACGGAGAACTTCAAGAGGGAATCGTGTGGGAGGCTGCGATGCAAGCGGCTCATAGGAAACTCGACAACTTAGTTGCAATCGTTGATCTGAACGGACTTCAGATTGATGGCAAGGTAAGCGACGTGAAAGTGCGTGTGCCCAGCAGACGAGAAGTTTAGGAGCTTCGGGTGGAATGTGATAAATGTAGATGGTCATAATTTTGAAGAACTGACCACAGCATTTGATGAAGCAAAGAAGTGCGGTGGAGTTCCAACTGCAATTATCGCTCATACTCACAAGGGCAAGGGTGTATCGTTCATGGAAGATAATGCTGGCTGGCATGGCAAGGCGCCAAGCGATGAGGAGCTAGCTGCTGCGATAGAAGAACTTGGAGGTGACAACTAATGGCTGATAAGATTGCAACTAGAGCTGCATACGGAGAATTCCTGGTGGAAAAGGGCAGAGAGCGCGAGGATCTTATCGTTATGGATGCAGACCTATCTGGTTCGACAAAGACTAAGGGATTTGCAAAAGCTTATCCTGAAAGATTCGTAAACTGCGGCATTGCTGAACAGGATTTGATGGCTGAGGCAGCTGGAATTGCTCTTTCGGGGCATGTTGTGTGTGCTAGCACATTCGCTATGTTCGCTGCAGGTAGAGCATATGAAATTATAAGAAATTCAATCGGTTATACGAATGCAAATGTAAAGGTATGCGCAACTCACGCAGGTATTACAGTCGGAGAAGATGGTGCGAGCCATCAAACTTTCGAAGATATCGCGCTCATGAGGGAGATTCCTGGGATGCTCGTTGTAAACCCCGCTGATGCTGTAAGTGCCAAGAAACTTTTAAATGAAGTGGTTGATACAGATGGTCCTGCGTACGTTAGACTGGGTAGATCTGGAGTGCCAGTGATTTATGATGAGAGTTCTGACATCAAGATTGGGAAGGCAAATGTAATTCGGGAAGGCAGTGATGTGACAATCATCGCAACTGGAATCATGGTATCAGATGCGCTTGAAGCGGCTGAAGAGCTTGCTGGTGAAGGAGTCGATGCTCGTGTAATCGATATGCATACTATTAAGCCAATTGATGAGACGGCGATTATAAACGCAGCTAGAGAGAATGGTCCGATTGTAACTGCAGAAGAACACTCGGTTATCGGCGGACTCGGCAGTGCAGTGGCAGAGGTCGTGGTTAAGAATAAACCAGTGAGAGTTGAAATGGTAGGGACAGAAGGATACGTTTGGTGAATCCGGGAAAAGCCGGCTGAGCTCAGAGAAAAAGTATGGACTTACAAAGGCTGATATCGTTAAAGCCGTTAAGAAAGTAATCGCGTAAAGATTAAAAATAATAAAAGAACTTAAAAATTATAAAAAAATAGCAATTCCTTTTCGTGAAATATTCTTCACAGAGGGATTGCGTTTTTTTCAATTGCAAATACTAAGGTTCAGAGTTGATTTTGTTTTTAGCTAGTAAAAAAATTTAACAAAAATAATATGAAATTAGTACAAACTCAATTTACAATGTGATGAATAAGTGATATAGTATGAATTGTTTTAGAACATATGGACTCGAGGGAATTGGGTTCAAGAGCAAATGGCGAAACGTATTATATTAATACCTAATATATATTCGTTACTTGCAATTATAATTTTATTACTTTAGGAGGTTTTTTTATGGAAACTGGTGTACAGAAAAAAAGGTAGACCGTTTGGCTTCTATGTATGCTCCATGGGCTATACATTTGAGAGACTTTCGTTCTACACTGTAAAGTACATTTTGGCAATGTGGGTTGCCGCAGATGTACTAAGTGGTGGTCTTGGAATGGGCCAGGTTAAGGCTACTGCTATTTCTGCAGGATTCGTAGCTTGGACATATATCACACCTATGTTTGGTGGATATATCGCTGACCGTTGGGTAAAGCCTAGATGGTGCGTACTTATCGGTATGATTCTGATGGGAATCGGCTACATGATCGCATGGAAGGCAACATCACTAACTCTCGTATACGTGATGTTCGTATTCGTAGCTGTTGGTACAGGACTCTTCAAGGGTAACCTGTCCGGAATCACTGGTCAGCTATTCAACAGCGCTGAACAGCTTGACTCTGCATTCTCAATTCAGTACACATTCGTTAACATCGGTTCGTTCATCGGAACAACATTCATTGCTCCGCTTGCAACAACAGGTATGTTCGGTGTTCACGTAACTTACAGAACAATATTCTTGATCACAGGTATCTTCCTATTCATCGATGCTATTTGGTTCTTCGTAGTTGGAGGCAAGGCTCTCGGTGAAGCTGGTATGTCACCATTCAAGAAGGACCAGAGAGAGTTCGTATCTGCTGAGAAGAAGGAGAGCGAGGAATCTGCTCCTCTCACTGCAGGAGATAAGAAGAGAGTTGCAGCTGTACTTCTCGTTATCGTATTCTCGATGGTATTCTGGATGCTATGGTATCTCGCTTACTTCCCAGCATACTTCAGATTTGGTTGGGGAGATGGAGCTGAGTATCTGAAACAAGGCTAACTGGGTAATCGGAAGCTTCAAGGTTCCTACATCGTGGTTTGACTCTGTAAATGCTCTTACATGCATTATTCTCGGACCAATTCTTGCTGGCGTATGGCTAAAGCTTGCTAGAAGACCTCAGGGAGATATGAGCATGTATAAGAAGACTGCTCTAGGATGCGGACTTCTCGGTCTTGCATACTTCGTAATGGTATTTGCTAACAGCCTAGCTGGAGAGAACGGACAGTGCTCAGTGCTATGGATTGGTCTTGTCTGCATCATGATGTCAGTTGGAGAGATGGTATTCTCACCACTCGGAAACTCGTTCATCAACAAGCTAGCTCCAGCTAAGCTTCTAGGACTTCTTCTAGGAACATGGCCAGTAGCTGTATTCTTCTCACAGTTCATCTATCCTAAGATCTACGCTTGGACTCTAACTCAGAACTTCGGTTTTGCTTACGGTCTACTCGGTGGAATCGTAATTGCATTCGGTGTAATTCTATGGATACTCAGCAAGAAGCTTGATTCTTGGGCTGAACAGGAATAATTATATAATACTGATTTACAGTCTAAATCGTATATATTAGAATTAAAGCGAAGGGCATGCCCTTCGCTTTTTCACATCTCTCTAATATAGAATTTACGAAAGCAGGTGCGTTATGGAACTGAGGAGAGGAAAGAATATTGCTTTTACGATAATATGCGGCATGTTCCTACTGATAGTCAGAATGGTTTTGAATATTTCATATTCTTTTATGGTTCCGTACAAGGTTCAGATTACACTTGGTGTATTTTTCTTAATCTATGGACTCGCGTTAGAATTTTGGGAGATAAAGAATGAGCTACCGCTGTTCTGGGGTGCTGGAAGCTCGATATTTAATATCGGGGTGATCAATAGCTCAATGGTTGTAGGAGCAAGCATCTTCTTCTTTTGCAAGTAATGGAGTCCATGGCATATGTGCATTTGGAATTGAAATAGCTCTATATGCGTTGATATCCGTATTCGAATGGAAATAATATATTGTACAGAATAAATACAAATATAATAGCGATAATTATAGAAACTTTACAATTGACATATGATATTAAAGTGATATCATAAAGATACAAAGAAGCGCTTCAGACGATTTATAAAAACCTTTAAGCATAGGTTTTTTCACATTAAATCTTCTAAGGAGGTTATCGCTATGAAAAACATCAAGAGAGTTGGATATTTAATCGTAGTAGGACTTGCTGTATTGTTAATCATCGCTGCTACGGGAGGAAACGACCTACCGATGATACTATCTTTTGGCGTAGGGATAATCCTTGCACTTATAGGCATCGCTCTCGCTATCTGGGAAACTAAGACCGATAAGCCTATGTTCTACTCGTATGGTAAGAATTGGTTTGGCGGGTATCTTAACAACAGTGCGTTTATACTGGGCATAGCTGTAGGATTTTTCGCAACGAAAGTTATATATGGAATTACAGCACTCGGGATAATTGCTGTGTTATATGCAATAATTATTGTTGCTCTTAAAAATAAAAGATCAGAGGCTATGTAAATGCTAGTTATTAAAAGTTAATGCGAAAAGCTCACCTTGCAGAAGGTGAGTTTTTATTATTTGCAGAAAGTATGTGCGTTGCACTCGTCTGTATAAATATACTAATATACTAAAAATAAATACAAAAAAATTGTTGATTTACAGATAAAATGGTGTTACTATATTTGTGTCGTTAAATAATTATAGAAAGTAAGGAATCAAAATGGATGCTTATATCACAGGTTTTCTAGTTTCATGCAAGGGAATTCCCGCAACTGTATTTGTAAGTGTATTATCAGTTGCCATAGGATCGGTAGTCGGACTGCTGATTGCTCTTATGAGAACATCAAAGAATAGATTTTTAAGTGGGATCTCAAAGTTATATGTCGATATAGTTAGAGGGTACCCCTATGCTCGTGCAGGCGCTTATATTTCGCCTATGGAATACCGGAGTTCATACAAACACATCTGTTTTACTTCAAATGGGCAAACCTAATCATACCTGCTATAATCGTCTGTGGGCTTAATAGTGCAGCATATATGTCTGAGGTAATTCGCAGCGGAATCCAGGCTGTGGATAAAGGACAGATGGAAGCAGCGAGGTCGCTCGGTATGAGTAAGACTATGGCTATGAGACTTATAATCATTCCGCAGGCTGTTAAGATTATACTTCCAGCGGTTGGAAATGAATTTGTAACACTTATCAAGGAGACATCTGTTCTGAGTTATGTAGGAGTACATGAGATTTTGCGTAAGGGTACACTGCTTAGCGCGGCAACATTTGAAGCGTTTCCAGCATACATAGGCGTAGCATTAGCTTATCTGCTACTAACACTGCCTCTTTCTAAGCTAATCGCTGTTCTTGAGCGACGTGGCAAGGGGAGTGAGAAGAAGATAGGGGAAGAGAAAAACAAACCAGTGCTCGAGGGAGGAGCAGCATAATGATAGAGATTAAGAAGCTATATAAATCATATGGAGATAATGAAGTGCTAAAGGGCATCAATCAGACAGTAAGCGAGGCGGAGGTGCTATGTATAGTAGGACCTTCAGGCTCTGGAAAATCCACGATGCTTAGATGCATCAATTTACTTGAAGTTCCTACATCCGGAGAGGTATATATCGATGGGGAACTCGTGACGAGCCAGAATATCAATGAAATCAGAACTAAGATGGGGATGGTGTTTCAGAACTTCAACCTCTTCCCGCATATGACAGTACTCGAGAACGTAACCTGTGCACCTATCAACGTTAAAGGTGTGAGCAAGGCTGATGCTGAAGCAAAAGCCATGGAGCTTCTTACGCGAGTTGGTCTTGATAACAAAGCTAATGCCTATCCACGTTCGCTGTCAGGAGGTCAGCAGCAACGTGTTGCGATAGCTAGAGCTCTAGCTATGGATCCTGAGATAATGCTCTTTGACGAGCCTACATCTGCACTTGATCCTGAGATGGTGGGAGAGGTTCTAGATGTAATGAAGGACTTAGCCAAGGAAGGGTTGGCGATGATTGTGGTCACTCACGAGATGGGGTTTGCCAAGGAGGTAGCTGATAAGGTCATATTCATGGATGAGGGCGTTATCGTCGAGCAGGGAACACCCGAAGAGGTTCTCGTAAATCCGTCAGAGGAGAGAACGAAGAACTTCCTATCCAAGGTTTTAAGTTAATATTACGCAATTAAGCTGATACATAAAAGCTATAGTGGTTGTTAAATGCTGATATGTAGTGGCTCTCAAAGTACGCACAACAATATTTTGCGCTATTTCAGTTTTTATGTGAAGATTTGCGATTGAATTTGTTGAAAAATGGCACGGTATAGTGACTCTGTACCGTGCTTTTGTAGTGCCTTTTGTTTTATTTTTTTCAGCGTTTTTTTGGTGTATAATACTACAATCTGTTGGTGTATCTAGGAGGTCATATGATCGAATTTAAGAATGTTACTAAACATTATGGCAACAACGTAGGACTAGAGAACGCAACTGTTCGCATTGAGAAAGGCGATTTCGTCTTCCTCGTTGGACCGAGTGGTGCGGGTAAGACAACCTTTGTAAGGCTGATACTTAATGAAATTAGCACAGATAAGGGAACCATTGTAGTTGCCGGTAAGGATATAACAAGACTGTCCAGAAGGGAGATCCCAGAACTGAGGCAGAAGATTGGAATGGTGTTCCAGGATTTCAGACTTCTTGAAAAGAAGACTGTGTATGAAAATGTCGCTTTCGCTATGGAAGTAGTACATGCTAAGCGCAAGGATATCAGGAGACAGGTTCCCATACGTGCTTGACCTAGTCGGCATTCTCGATAAGCAGGACAGATATCCTAATGAGCTCAGTGCTGGTGAGCAGCAGCGTGTCGGTATCGCTAGAGCGATTGTCAATAATCCGAGAGTCCTTATCGCCGACGAGCCAACTGGAAATCTTGACCCTATTACGGCCATGGAAATTATGGAAATCCTGGATAAGATTAATCTTCGTGGCACCACAATCCTCATGGTTACACATGCGAAGGACATCGTTGACCAGATGAATAAGCGTGTAGTAGCGATTGAAGATGGTCATATTGTCCGTGATGAGCAAGGGCAATATGGATTCTATAACGAAGAAGAATACTACGATTACGATGAGGGGGTAGATAAATATGTTTTCTAGAGCAAAGTACACTCTCAAGCAGTCGGTTTCTCAGATTGGTCGTAACAAGGGTATGAACATCACTGCCGTACTTGCTATTTCGGCGATGATGCTTATCCTCGGATTATTCTTCGTAGCATTTGTAAACGTTGACCTTTTTCGCCAATGTTATCAAAGCAGGATTACAACATCGTTGAGGTATTCTTAAACGATAACAATACGGATGCTGTAAATAACGATATCGGGAGCAAACTTAAGTCCACAGAAGGTGTGGATAAGGTTGAATTCAGGTCTAAGGCAGATGCAATTAAGATTATGAAGAAACGCTGGGGGAGATAACGGTTATCTTCTCGATAGCCTTGCGGATAACCCGCTACCTAACTCATATCTCGTGTATGTTAAGGATAAGTCGGTAGCAGATAAGCTTTCCAAGAGTGCAACATCCATTTCTGGTGTTGAAGATATTAAGTACTATCAGGATACAGTTGAGAAGCTGCAGAGGATAACGAATTTCATTCAGACGGCGTCGATTATCACCATGATTTTCCTTATAATCGTATCGGTTATCATCGTTGCTAATACCATTAAGCTTACTGTATTTGCACGTTCTAAGGAGATTAGTATAATGAAATACCTTGGAGCGACGGACTGGTTTGTAAGAGGACCATTCTTGTTTGAGGGGATTATTCTCGGGTTTGTGTCTGCGACCATTTCAACGGCGCTAATGTTTGTTATATATTCGAGACTCATCGGGGTAGTTGGACCTGATATCATGAGGATGTTATCGGTGCCGGTAGTTCCAACAGGATACCTGATTCCTAACGTAATGCTCATATTCATTGCGCTAGGAGTAGGAGTAGGTACCTGCGGCAGTATAATCTCGATAAGAAGGTTCTTAGATAGATAAGGAGGAGACGAATGACTAGGGTGAATAAAACAAAGTGTGTAGTGGTTTCACTGCTCGCCATAACTATGGTTGTATCGGCATTTGTAACATCTGTGCCGTCATATGCAACTAGCGCCACTCAAAAGAAGAAGGAAGCGGCAGCTGCAGGAGCAAAGTCTGCGGAGTTTAGCGCTAAAGTTGGTGAAGCGACTAAGAAGGTTGAAGAACTAGAAGCTAATATTAATAATGCACAAGCGGAGATCAATGCGACACAGGCAAAGCTCGAGGCAAAGAAGGCTGCTGTAAGCAAGCAGACTGAAGCTCTAAATTCAAGGCTTAGGGCTATGTACAAGACGGGTACAGCAGGCTTTATCAATGTAATCTTGAGTTCAGGCAATGTTAGCGAACTGATAACAAACGTTAGTATGGTGCAGAGAGTGCTCTCTAGTGACAAGAAGCTTCTCAGCACACTACAGAAGGACTATAAAGAAATCGAGTTTCTTCAGGATCAGCAGATTAAACAGGAAAAGATTCTGGAGAAGAATAAAAAGGAAGTCGAAGCAACTCGTGAGAAGTACAAGGGGCTTGCGGATGAATATTCTAAGCAGCAGGATCAGCTAAACGCCGAGGGTGATAAGCTAGCAGCAGAGGCAGCAGCAGCTCAGGCAGCAGCAGAGGAAAAGCTTAGAAGGCAGCAGGCAGCGCAGGCTCAGAGTCAGTCTTCTTCGAGTAGCTCGAGTAGCTCGAGCAGTTCAAGTAGCTCAAGCTCAAGTTCGAGCAGCTCAAGTAGCTCAAGCTCAAGCCGTCCAAGTGCACCAACTACTTCAAGCGGATATCAGTGGCCAGTAAGCGGTGGAACTATAACTTCTCCTTTCGGATGGAGAGTTCATCCAATATTCAAGACAAAGAAGTATCACGATGGTGTAGATGTATCAGGTCTCCCAAAGGGTACACCTATCAGAGCTATCGCTAACGGTTACGTTACCAAGGCATCATACTATGGTGGTTACGGTAACTGCGTTATGATTTCAATCGGAAACGGATACACCACCCTATACGGACATATGAGTGGATTTGCGGTTTCTAATGGTCAGTATGTAACTAAAGGGCAAGTTGTTGGATATATTGGAAGTACGGGTTGGTCAACAGGTCCGCATCTTCATTTCAGTTTAATCAAGAACGGTACGTATATTAACCCAATGAGTTTATTCTAATTATATGAATATAGATATTTTTAAAAGCACTCCAGTGCTGAATGAATTATTAAGAAAAAGAGGGATAGAGGGAGATGCGGAGCTCGAAGAGTTCCTTTCTCCAAGTCCTAAGCTTGCATATGATCCATTCCTGCTAGCAAACATGCATGCGGGAGTGGATTTGTTGTTAGATGCTATATACAGCGGATCGAAAATAGTTATATATGGTGATTATGACTGTGATGGCGTAACCTCGACAGCTCTTCTGATGAAGGTTATCGGCTCTCTCACAGATAATGTGACTTACTATATACCTTCCAGACTTGATGAGGGCTATGGACTTAATAAGTCAGCCATAGACCAGATATATCAGGATGAAGGCGAGGTTATCGTCACAGTTGACTGTGGGTCTGTGTCAGCCGAAGAGGTTGCATATGCGAATAGCCTTGGCATCGAGACTATTGTGACTGATCACCATACTATAAAAGATGTGATTGCGCCAGGAATCGTCATCAATCCCAAGGCGCCAGAAGATACTTATCCCTTTAAGGGCCTTGCAGGGGTAGGGGTAGCATATAAACTTGCATTAGCACTTAGTCGCAACTGTGAAATTCCTCGTAGCCTTATTACAGAAGTGCTCGAACTCGTTGCGGTTGGAACTATCGGAGATGTAATGCCACTAGTGGATGAGAACCGTTCGCTTGTAAAGTATGGTCTCAGACTCATGAGACTTGGATTTAAGAACAAGGGATTAAGAAGGCTCGCAGAACTATCAGGTGTTGATTACAACAATATTACTTCTACGAACGTTGCTTTTTCGTTAGTTCCTAGGGTTAATGCTGCTGGAAGACTCGGTGATGCTTCGCTTGGAGTTAGAGCTTTGCTATCCGATGACGATGATGAAGTAGAGCGTCTGTGCACCAAGCTTATGGAGACAAATACGAAGCGACGTGAGCTACAGCAGGAAGCTTTTGAAAACTGCATAAGTCTTGCGGATGATGAACTCGAGAAGGGTGATTTCATAATGATTGAGGCTGAACATGCTCACGAGGGAATTCTGGGAATTGTAGCTGGAAATCTCAAAGAGCGCTACAATAGGCCAGTTGTTATAGTGTCGCCAAACGATGGTCTACTCAAAGGAACTGGAAGATCTATCGAGGGGATAGACTTGTATTCTCTGCTAAACCTCCATTCAGAGTATTTTGTGAAGTTCGGTGGTCATAAGGCTGCTTGCGGATTCACGATGGAGACTGAGAATCTTGAAAAGCTCAGGTCTTCGTTAAACGAAGATGTGGCGGGACTGCTTGCGGATAATGAAAAGTTATTTGACAGGACGATAGAGGCGGACATGGATATAATAGTTCCGGATACAAGCATAGAGCTTGCGCGAGCGCTGGAGCTTTTTGCCCCGTTTGGAGCTGGAAATCCAGAGCCAGTGTTCAGATTCGAGAAAACACAGGTAGTGGATTGGAAATTTCTATCGGATAATAAACATGCGAGATTTTCTGTGATGCAGCACGGGAGTGCCATTCAGTGCATAATGTTCAATAAAGCGATGGACGTGTATAGCCGAGTTACTAGTAATAAACCCCTGACGGTGTACGGAGTTATGGACATAAATAGGTGGAAGGACAGAGAGAATGTTCAAATCAGAGTCCTCGATATTGAGGAGGCATAGAACATTATTAATCGCATTTGCCGCAGGGTTTGGAACTGCGGTAGTTTGCGCTGTGATTTTCATGCATATTGTGCTTGGAGGGAGACTGATATCTCAGTACAAACTCGACCAATATGAGGCCCTAGATGATGAGTTCGGCAAGTACTATGACATTCAGAAAATAATCAATAACAAGGCATACTACAAGCAAGACACTGACGAAGTCGATAAAGCTGTAGCTCTTGGTATGCTAAAGACACTGGATGATAAATACGCCGAATATATGACGGAGAAAGAGTACGAGGCATTTGAACGCAGGTATTTAACATCGTATTCTGGCGTCGGAGTAGCTCTTAAGCTTGATGAAAATGATAAAATCGTGGTTAATAGGGTCCTATCTGGAAGTGATGCAGAACAATCAGGGATTCTAGCGGGGGACGAACTCCTTAAAATTAATGGCAAGAATGTAAAGAGTCTAAACGATGCAGCCGAGCTAATGGAAGGCGGCGGAGACAATGATGTCGAATTTACTATCTCGCGAGGGGGAGTCGTTAAGAAGTACAAGCTCACTCGTTCTAAAGTTGAAGATGATGGTGTGACATATGAGGTGAAGGATTCATCAAAACACATAGGATATATACGCATCAGTACATTTAGAAAGGGAACTTCAAAATCATTCAAAAACGCTATAGAGATGCTTAAAACCGAGGATTGCAATAAGATCATCGTTGATATACGCGGCAATACCGGAGGGGTAGTCGAAGAAGCATTTGGCTCAGCAGACGAGGTTCTTAAAAAAAGCGAAGCTTGGCAAGATAGTTTCCAAGAAAAAGACCAAGAAATACACTTCAGATGACAGTTCGGCTGATGTAAAGCTTGTAGTCCTTGTAGATCAGGATACAGCAAGTGCGGCGGAGATATTTGCGGCTGCACTAAAAAGCAAACGATGTGAAAATAATTGGAACTAAGACGTACGGAAAAAGGTGTAATACAGACGATTTTTTTAAGCTTAAGGGTGGATCTGTGGTGAAACTGACGACTGCAGAGTATATCGATCCAAATGGCAAAAGGATAAATGAAAAGGGCGTAACGCCTAATGTGGAAGCAAAGTCTGGAGACGTAGCAATTCAAGAAGCGATGAAGCTGCTTGAGAGCAAGTAGGGGGCTCACAATGTATTTATTCTATACAAATGAATACAAGAGGAATTCTGCGCATAGTAGAGAGCTACTTGCAAGGAGCATTAGAAAGCTTATCGAGAGTGATAGTAGCATAGATATTGCCCCTGAATTAGCTGCACTTACAGGTGAAGAGCTACGAAGGTATATAGCAGATAATATCGAGTTCAACAAAAATGGAAAGCCTCATATCGCTGGGATTCCAGATTATTCGATCTCTCATAGCGAGAATACTTGGGCAATCATTTTTTCAGATGCACCATGCGGCCTCGATATACAGTATAATAAAAAAGCGAAGCTCGAGAAGATTGCTGTAAAGTTATATCAGGAAGATGAGCAGGAGAGTGCAAATAGACTAGGGATAGATGAGTTCTTCCGCATATGGTCCAGGAGAGAGGCACTTATCAAAGCTGCCGGAAGCTCTGTCTTCTACGATGCTCCTAGCACAATGGGGGAAAGCACTATATATGAAGGCGCTATGTGGCGCATCTATGATGTATCGCTAGGCGCTGAGATAAGTAGTGCTGATAATGCGGGAGCTACATCTAGCGATGGATCATGCAGGAGAGAGAGATGGCTTTACGCAGCAACTGCGGTAAGAGATGATTCTGCATTTGGAGGAACTAATAATCTGCAGGTATCTACGCTTGATTAATAAACATGGGTAATATTAGCGCCGAAGGTATGTGGCAGCAAGGAGCCTCCCGCAAAATATATTACCGATAGGAGTATATGAGGATATGAGCAAGAAACGTGGCGTCGGTGACGAGGCTATGAGATACCTATCGCACCGCATTAGGACTGAGCAGGAGATGCGTCAGCACCTCAAGGAGAAGGAATATGAGGACTCCGAGATAGAGGGCGCAATTGATGACCTTAAGGCTCACCACTACATAGATGATTATGAATACGCGCTTGCTTTCTACAGGAATTCCTTCGAGAAGCTTAGGGGCGGTATGAGAGCGAAGCGTGAACTTGAGCAGAAGGGCGTCGATGCTCTAACTGCAGAAAATGCCTTTAGATGATTATAAGTACGAAGCGGGCGTAGATGAGCTTGCAAATGCCAGGCGGATAGCAATAGAGAGCATATACGGCTTCCGAAGCGACGAGAGGGCACGAGAACTCGGCAGAAGCCGTGCTACAGGGTGCATCAGATAGCGAAGAAGCGGAATATCTGGATGAACGCAAGATAGCATCTATGGCTAGAAAGCTAGAGAACAGAGGATATACCAGCGGTGTTATCTATAAGATAATCTCCGAGATGCGTAGCTGGAAGATCAAAGCAAAAAGGTAAAGCAATAAATATATGAATACTATTATGATATTGTTATTAATTATGTGTCTAGGGTCGATGCTCATGAGCATCCTCGTTCTGATGCGCACGAAGGGAAGTGAGGATCGAATGGATACGTATTTTAAGGCGTACGGCGATGCTATTGCCAAGAGTCAGATGACGATGTCCGAGCATCAGGATTTGAGGCTCAAAGAGCTCAATGACAGCATGGCGAGGCTTCGTGCGGAGAATAACACGCAGATCGAAAACATACGCCATACGGTCGATGAGAAATTGCAGACGACTTTGGATACAAGGCTCACAAAGTCATTTGGATTAGTGAACGAGAGACTAGAGCAAGTGTACAGAGGACTCGGTGAGATGCAGTCAGTTGCACAGGGAGTTGGTGACCTCAGAAAGATACTGTCTAATGTAAAGACTCGCGGTATACTCGGTGAAGTGCAGCTTGGTTCTATTCTCGAGCAGATGCTTCCGCCTAGCCACTACGTTAAGAATGCGAGGCTTAAGGAGAACAGCAGGGAGAATGTCGAGTTTGCGATTAGACTTCCTGGAACGGACGATCACGATGTGTTCCTACCAATCGATGCGAAGTTCCCTGGAGATGCTTATAACGCACTGCTTGAAGCATATGACCTAGGGGAGAAAGAGGCGATTAGCGAGGCAAAGAAGAAGCTCGTTAATAGAATCGAGAGCGAAGCCAAAGATATCAACTCGAAGTATATCAATCCACCGATTACGACGGATTTTGCAATACTCTTCCTTCCGTTCGAAGGACTGTATTCTGAGGCGATTAATGCTGGCCTCATCGAGCCACTGCAGAGGAAGTACAAGGTAACTATTGCCGGACCGACCACGATGGCAGCACTACTTAATAGTTTACAGATGGGTTTCAACACTTTAGCGATAGAGAAGAAGAGCAGTGAAGTGTGGGAGCTACTGCACGCTGTACAGAAGGAATTTGAGAGATTTGAGGTGGTGCTAGCAAAGTCGCAAGGGCACTTAAAGCAAGCTAGTGATGATATCGATGAGCTGGCAGGTGTACGCATGCGCCAGATGAAGAGAGCGCTGCAGAGAGTAAATAATATTGAAGGCGAAGAGGAATAAGTATGAAAATATACGCCATTGCGGATCTTCATCTTTCCTTTGATGAGAGAATAGATAAGCCGATGGACGTCTTTGGACCTGGCTGGGGAGATCATGCAGAGCGAGTTAAAGCTGCTTGGACCGAGCTGGTTACAGACGATGATATTGTAATAATTGCAGGCGATATATCGTGGGGCCTGAAGCTAGACGAGGCTATGGCTGACCTGGACTGGATTCATGAGCTGCCTGGTCAGAAGGTGCTGCTGCGCGGAAACCATGACCTCTGGTGGTGCAGAATCCAGCACCTTAGGACGCTCTACGACGATATGCATTTTCTGCAAAATGATTGTTACTATATAGAGCCCCTAGATCTTGCGATTTGCGGATCGCGTGGCTGGCCGACACCCGACACTGTTTCATATACCGAGCATGATGAAAAGATGTATTTGCGTGAGCAGGGCAGGCTCAGAAATAGTCTAGGCGAAGCGAAGAAAAAGGGCGCATCGAAAATCATCATGGCGATGCACTATCCACCGGCTAAGGTGGAAGAGACGGAATTTACCAGAATTATGCAGGAATACGGTGTTACGCAGTGTGTCTATGGACATCTTCACGGCATGGTAGCATGGACCAATGGTATCAAGGGCGAACATGGTGGTATAGACTATAAACTCGTTTCGCTCGACTACCTCGGCGCGAGACCAAAGCTAATTTATGATAGTGAACAGGAATGTAACGATAAATAAAAAAGAGGGCATTTATAAGTGAAATATGCATTTATCATTAATCCGATTGCTGGAAACGGCAAGAAGGCGGACAAGCTTTGCAAAGAAATCAGTGCAGCGGCGCTAGATTCGGAATTCGACATAGAGCTACATTATACGACTGGACCAGGTTCTGCGACGCGCATCGCAGATAAGGTTGCGGCCTCTGCAGAGCGAGACGGCGAAGAAGTGCGAATCTATGCTTGCGGTGGGGATGGCACTGTAAATGAAGTTGCAAATGGTGTATACGGTCATGCAAATGCAGCACTCGGAGTTATCCCGATTGGCAGTGGAAATGACCTTATCCGTAACTTCGGTGGTTCAAGAACTACGGATTATAAGGACCTCATGTCACAGATTTTGGCTGAGGAAGAAGTGATTGACGTTATGTCGTACTCATACAAGAGAGACGGAGAGAGCTATAATAGAATCGGACTCAATGCGTTTAATATCGGTTTTGATGGAAACGTTGCGATACTGGCGACGTATTTTAATAAAAAGACTTTTATCGGTGGATCGTTATCATACGGGCTTTCGATTTTTCTGAACCTCATCGAGAAGTCGGGACAGAATCTACAGGTTACTATAGATGGAGAACAGCTTTTTAAGGGACCGCTGATGATGTGTACTATTGGAAACGGTAGGTTTTGCGGTGGCGGAATTGAGAGTAATCCAAAGGCGAAACTCGATGATGGACTTCTAGATGTGCTGGTCGTGCATAGGATCCCAAGGCGTACTGTGCTAAATGTTCTACCTAAATTCTCAAAAGGAAAGCTTGATGAGATAAAGGGAATCGAGAAGATTACTGAGTTCAAGCAGGGAAGAAAGATCGATATCATCCCCAGAAGTGGACACATGAAGTTTGTCGTAGATGGCGAGATAACGGAAACTGACGAGCTTGCGATAGAGGTTAAGGATAGGGCTATGCGAGTGCTAGTGCCGTATCTTCAGGTTTAGCTGAGGTTTTAAGGAACTGATTGAGCGTATCGATGCGAGGCACATCAGTAAAGAAAAATCTTGATTGGAGATTAGAGATGAAAGCTTGGGATAATCTCAGGAAGAGTTTTAAAATAGCGATTTTGACGGTGCTGTGCATAACCATGGTCTTCAGCACCGGTTTGCTTTGCATAATTTCATATGGTGCTAACGATAAAAGCTCATCTAAATCATCGCAGCAAACGGAATCAGCTAAGAAATCAAGCGTGAAAAATAAGGTTCAGGCACCTGAGATAAATGCAAAGAGTGCGGTTTTATACAGCGAGAATACGAATACTGTGGTCTTCTCGAAGAATAAGGATGAGCGCGTAGCTCCATTTAGCACTACGAAGCTGATGACGGCGCTGCTAGTCGTTAAGCATGTCAAAAATCTAGATCAGAAAGTTACGATATCGAAGGAAGCCGCTGCTCTTGGTGGTTCTTCGATGGAGCTCAAAGAAGGAGAAGTTGTAACGGTTAGGCAGCTTCTGTATGGACTGATGATTTTGTCGGGGAACGATGCCGCGTATAGCCTCGCAGAAGTGGTATCGAATGGCAATGTCGATGAATTCGTTAAGATGATGAATGACGAAGCAAAGGCTTTAGGCTGTAAGGATACTAATTTTGTAAATCCGAACGGAATGAAGGAAGAAAATCATTATACTACAGCTAGCGATTATATGAAGATTGCTAGGGCGGCGCTTAAGAACAAACAGGTATATAAATTTGCAAGCACCAAGAAATACGAGATGGGAGCGACCAACCTAAACGAAGCGCGCGTCATGAAATCTCATACTGACTTGATTAATACAAAGGGGTCCGGTGTAGTCGCTGGTAAAACTGGTTTCTGGAACGGCGAAGCATCGATTGTGCTCGCGTATGACAAGAAGGATCTACAGATGGTGCTCGTGCTGTTTGGTGATGATAAGGAAAACCGTCCGAAGGATGCAAAAGCGATTTTTGAATATGCATACAATTATCTAAAGGTGAATAAACCTGTCGCAAAAGGTAAGAAGGTCACAAAGGTTCTAGTTCGCGGCGGCAAGAACACCGTGGTCGATGCTTACGCAAGTGAGACGGCTTACGCGTATACCGAGAAGGGCAATCGTGCAAAGATAACTGTAAAAATAAAGCGTGATTGGTCCGTCAAGGCTCCGCTAAGGAAGGGAGACCAGGTGGCGATTGCAAAGGTTTATGTCGATGGCAAGTATGTGTCCGACGCACCGCTCGTAGTGAAACAGAATGTGAGTAAGGGCTGGATAACATCCGAGGCATATATATCTAATCTAGGTGCTATGATATTAGGTCCAGTTCTAGTTGTTCTAATCGTGATTGCTTGCCTAGTGAAAAGGCGCAGAAAGAAAGCTGCAGTGCCAATTGGGAAGCATGATAAGGGCAAGGCTAAGTAGACCTGACTGTTAGCTTAACGTATATAAGCGCATCGTTATATCGCTTGCGACTACTTGCGTACACCATAAGCCTATGCTATAATGACCTTCGCGGTATCCTGCAGAAGCTTCCGCCCCCGTCTTGGGCTTAGTTTCTGGTTGAGGCTTTTGATCCTTATTGGTCGTTAGTCTCAAGGATATCATTTGTGGAGAGGTACCCAAGAGGCTGAAGGGACTGGCTTCGAATACCAGCAGGCGGGTAACTCCCGTGCGGGGGTTCAAATCCCCCTCTCTCCGCCATAAAAAATAGGTAGCACTTTATGTGCTACCTATTTTTTATGTAAAGACAGGGAATTTGAATCACCAGGGGTTCTGCGGACCTAGCCCCCAATGCCGAGCGAAAGAGAGTCAGAGGGATGGCAGGTCCCAGACACAGACCGTCCGCGATTGGCGAGCAGACTAAAGATAAAAAGCGAAGCCAGAGAGG
>BNJU01003309.1_pt1 | contig 100077 bp, 131 predicted proteins | sample 8539281 | NCBI WGS metagenome assembly BNJU01 (sample SAMD00202456, study PRJDB9452) | human saliva metagenome | isolation source: human saliva | place: Japan | reverse complement strand
GCTGAAGGCGCTAAGATCACTTAGTAATTTTTCTAGAGAAGATAAGAAGGTCAGAGAACTCCCTGATCTTTTTAAATTTTTCATGGAGAAAAAGATATGGGGAGAGATACACAACAAGAGATAAAAATCGAACCGCAAAAATCCACTAAACAATCACAATGGAAGTAAATGGTAATAACCGTCTGTTCATCAAAATCTGCCGGCTCTCAGGCTGGCAGATTTTTATTATCTAGTTTTTATTCTTCCACAGCTATCCGGTAATACCTCCGACCAAGGCATCAGTTTTTTCAACTCCTCCTCAGGAATATTTTCTCTTGGATATTTGATGAGCTCCTTTAGTAGGTATGTAAAGTATTCGTAGGGCTTTAGTTGGTTTGCCTTTGCGCTTTCCGCAATGCTGTATAGAAGAGCACTGGCAGAGGCTCCTCTGACGGAATCGATGATGTGCCAGGAATGCTCTCAACGCAGAAGCTTCTGATGCTTCGCTCTGCATCATTATTATCTAGAGGAATTAAAGCATCCTGCAAGAATATTATTACTCTATTTCAATTTTTAATTGATTCACTTTCAGATAGTATCTTCATTTGTTCAATAGCTATTGCATTTAATTTTTCCAATCTTTCAGATTGGCTCATGCCTTCATTTATAAATACCGCATTAAGATTCTCAAGATTAGAAAGGCAGACAAGCTGTGATATATCCGCATAATCTCTAATATTGCCTTTTAAATCCGGATTTTCATCACGCCACTCCTTAGCTGTTATTCCAAATAGAGAAACATTAAGAATATCCGCTTCACTTGCATAAATAAAATTGATTTTTCTTTTGAAAGTTTATCTGGTACAAGTTTGTTTTTAATGGCATCTGTGTGAATTCTATAATTGATTTTTGCCAAATTTCTCTTAATATCCCATCCTAACTTCTTTTGTTCTTCTTCCTTTAGGCGTTCAAATTCCTTGATTAAATATAATTTAAAGTATGGCGATACCCAAGAAGCAAACTCAAATGCTATATCTTTATGAGCATAAGTTCCACCATATCTTCCTGCTCTCGCAACGATACCGATAGAATTAGTTTTTCCACCCATTGCTTGACTGATAATATAAAACGGTTAAATCCTGCTTCATTTTTAATTCCCTCGAATCTGGGGAATTAAAATTCATGTTATACATTTTTTTCCCAAATACCTAAAAACTCTATTGTATTCTTGTTTCTGAGCCACTTTTCAATCAAAGCAGAACCGTTCTCAATATTTCTAACCATATCCGTTAAAGAAATATAATCTCTATTGTCTATGGCAATAATGCTGATTTCTGAACCTTCAACATTTATTTTAGACATATAATCACCTCTCAATCATTAAATTGATTACTTTGCATTATAGCATTTTTAGAGCATTGTTTCCATGCGTTTTGAGCTTGTCAAAGAACGTGCGAAACTGAAAAACTTCAGTATCTAGGCTTGTAAAACATCCTGTTCCCGGAACTTGAGTCTCTTGTTTCGACTCTGCACATGAACTCGGTATACCGTCTTCTTCAGGAACTGCCGGGAGCATATTTTTATCGCAAGTTCCAATCTCACCCACCTGAAAGCTCTACTTGCTGATGCTTCAAAAGGGCACTATGGTCGTGAAAAAGGCCATCGAAATCAGAGAGACTGCAAAATCTTCTATCGGATCACTTATGCCTGCTAAATCAATGGAACTCAGGCAGACACTCCGCCGAATTGACACACTGTCTTCCGATATTAAAGAAGTCGAGCAGTCCATTCAAAAAATCATGGATGAGTGTGGTTCTCCAATTACAACTATTCCCGGCATCAAGTATCGTATGGGTGCAATGATTCTAGCAGAGATTGGAGACTTTACACGCTTTAACAATGCAGATCAAGTTCTTGCTTATGCAGGACTATCTCCATCTACGTACCAGTCCGGACAGCTAATATCTTCTTATGCTCGCATGGAAAAAAACGTGGGTCTAAGTATCTGCGTTACGCACTTTTCAATCGTGCATATATGCTTCTGTATGGGACGAGCGATTCAGGCTCTATCTGTCAAAAAAGCGGGCAGAGGGAAAACATTACTATGTCGCAATAAGCCATGTGGTTAAAAAGCTTGTCAGAACCATCTTTCGGATGGAAATAACCCATACGTCATATCAGCCTTTATAAGTTAAATTAGCTCATAATCTTTTCTGAGAGCATCATCGCTGATGCTCTATTCGTCATCGAGTTTTTCAATGTACTAATCTATCTAAAAATACGTTTCCGTATTTTTATTCTGAATAATCTAAATTTTATGCTTGACCATTAATAGTTAGTCTTACAATCTTTAATAATGTCAGCCCATTGCCCTGTTCGCATCCTGCTTTTAGTAAGTTTTGTGTTCATCTTGAATTCCTCCCTGAGATAGTGTGTAAAGTGGAAAAAGTGCGTTCAACTTTTCACGATTATCTCAATTTTTATGGAGAGAAAAAAGATGACAGGTTATTTACCATTTACCAATGGAAAAATCCCAGTAACAAACATTCAGCAGTTATTTGCCGAATGGGAAGATGACGGTATTCGTCATCAAGAATTGGATTGGGGAAAAGCAGAAGGTGAAGAGCTGAACAAATGATATCGTTAAGCGACTGATGCAGTATGGGTATGAAAGAGAGTAATTTGAGTCCGCGTTACTTGCGAAAATCAGCGGTAGGAAGGACTGTAGCAATCAATAAGCTGAAGCGACTGAAGCAGTATGGGGGCTGTAAGAGGAACAATCTGAGCCCGCCGGTACATGCAGAAACCAGCGGCGGGAAGGCCTGTAGCAATCAATAAGCTGAAGCGAATGAAGCAGTATGGGTCTATAATAGGGGTAGTCTGAGCCCGTCGGTACTTACTGAAAGCGAGTGAAGCGAAGCTTGAAGTTAGTACCGCTACGAGGCGAGGCTAGCGGAAGCGTGCCCCATTTATAGACCCATACTGCTTCAGAGCGCTTTCTTATAACGAATACAGCACTTCCTTCTTGACTTTTTCAATAATCGATGTTACAAGTTATTCATTACTAACTTTTGTTAGCGTAGACTACATTGTATTAAAAATGGAAACGAAATACAAAAGAGTTAGCCTTGACTTAATAATAATTCCTATTTTACAATATGCTCGTCCTAAAGAACAAGACTTTAACCGTAGTGCACAACTGAGTGTCAAATGCAAGAAAGCTTTTATTCTTTAGTAGCAAATAGTAGTTTATGTATAGCAAAAATAAGAGGAGGAAAAGAATATGTTTTTAGCAAATTGGGCATGGAAGAAGATTGGAATTTTCGCAGGTGGAGTTTTATTCGGAACAGCAGGTATGAAGATTTTGGCTTCTACCGATGCGAAGAAGCTTTACACAGAGGCAGCTGCAGCAGTTCTTAGAGGACAGGATTGCGTGATGAAGGTAAGCACCGGCATTAGGAAAAGTCATGAGGACATCTATGCAGATGCAAAGCGCATTAACGAGAAGAGAGCAGAGGTCGCAGAGAACTCTTTAATCGAGGATTTTGAAGAAGTTTCCGACTTCGATGCAAAGGAAGTTTAATCAACAGAAACTGAATCAACAGAAACTGAATCAGAAGCAACTCGAGCCGGAAAGGCATTGATCCTAGGGAAGGGATTTACGCATTCCCGGCTCTGTAATTTTGAGAAAGAAGTGGTAAGGGAAAATGAAATGGAATATCTTGCATGAATCCCCGGGGCGTATCCGTGTTCACGCCATGCAGAAGCGCATGACCATGGCACAGGCAGATATCCTTGAGTATTATCTCAAGGCTCAGGAGGGAGTCATTGAGGCGAAGGTTTATGACCGAACCGGAGATGCAGTCATTTTCTACGAAGGAAAACGGGAAGGCATGATTCTTGCCCTGTCCCGTTTTTCTTATAAGGGAAATGAAGGCCTTGTACCGAGTCAGACCGGTAGAGCCTTAAACAGAGAATATGAAGACAAATTAGTGCTGACCGTAGTGGATCGAGTGATTTCCACCCTCTTCTATCCCATCCCCTTAAAGCGGGTGATTACGGGAGTGAAGGCCATCCCCTACTTATTTAAGGGACTTCAGACGCTCTTCCAGAGAAAGATTGAAGTATCCCTCCTGGATGCGGTGGCGATTTCCGCCTCCATCTTAACCGGAGACTACGATACCGCGTCTTCCGTAATGTTCCTTCTTTCCGTAGGAGAAATCCTGGAGGAGTGGACTCACAAGAAGTCTGTGGACGACCTGGCAAGAACCATGTCCTTAAATGTAGACAAGGTTTGGACTTTAGTACAGGGCGAGGAAGTTTTACCGCCGTTAAATGAAGTGGAAGTAGGACAGGAAATCATTGTCCGTACCGGAAATATGATTCCTTTGGACGGAAAGGTAAGCTTCGGCGAAGCTATGGTGAACCAGGCTTCCATGACCGGAGAGTCCATTCCGGTTCGGAAGAAGATCGGCTCCTCTGCCTATGCGGGAACCGTAGTGGAAGAGGGAGAATGCCGTATTCGCGTGGAGAAGCTGGCAGGCTCCGGTCGTTATGATCGTATTGTGAAAATGATTGAGGAGTCGGAGAAGCTGAAGTCCGCAACAGAGGATAAGGCTTCCCATTTGGCGGATAAGCTGGTGCCCTACAGTCTGGGCGGTGCGGCATTGACCTACCTGCTCACCAGAAATGTGACCAAGGCTTTAGCCTTCTTAATGGTAGATTTCTCCTGCGCTTTGAAGCTTTCTATGCCGGTAGCGGTACTTTCTGCCATGAGAGAGGCCGGAAAGCATAAGATTTCCGTCAAGGGCGGAAAGTTTATGGAGGCCATTTCCGAGGCCAACACCATTGTCTTCGATAAGACCGGAACTTTGACTTATGCTAAGCCGAAGGTAGAAGACATTATCACCTTCAAAGGATTCTGATGAAAATGAGATCGCGTATGGTCGCTTGCTTTAGAGGAACATTATCCTCATTCCATGGCAAATGCAGTTGTGGCAGAGGCGGAGGCCAGAGATCTGCATCATGCGGAGCGCCATTCAAGGTGGAATATGTGGTAGCCACTGAATTTCCAGCATTTACGAAGGAAAGCACGTGTTAATCGGAAGCCATCACTTTATCTTTGATGATGAGCATTGTACACGTACCAAAGGGAGAAGAGGAGAAGCTGGCAAGCATTCCGCCTGAGCATTCCGCCCTCTATCTTGCGGTTGACGGAGAGCTCACCACCGTAATTCTGATTTCGATCCTTTACGAAAAAGAAGCGGTTGGGGTTATTCAGGACTTAAAAGGCTCTGGGAATCGACAAGGTTGTGATGATGACCGGAGATAATAAGAAGACCGCCCATGCAGTAGCCAGAATGGTTGGCGTGGATGAGTTCCATGCAGAGGTTCTTCCGGAGGATAAGGCAAGCTTTATTCAGGAAGAGCATCGCTTAGGCAGAAAGGTAATCATGGTAGGAGACGGCATTAATGACTCTCCGGCTCTTTCCGAAGCGGATGCGGGAATCGCCATTTCGCAGGAGCGGCTATCGCCAAGGAGGTTGCGGACATTACTATCCAAGAGGGCGACCTTTACGAACTGGTTATCTTAAAGAAGCTGAGCAACCGTTTGATGAAGAGAATTCACGGCAATTACAACTTTATTATCGGTTTTAACGCTATGCTGATTGCCTTAGGTTTAGCCGGTATTATGACACCTTCCAACTCCGCCCTGTTCCATAACATTTCCACCATCGCAACCGGATTGAAGAGCATGACACCTTTGATTCCGGAGGAGGAAATCGAAGCGGACAAGGAAGAGGTACTGGAAGCCGGAAAACGGAGAAAGAAAGCCTTGGCTAAGAAGGCATCCTAAGAAATATGCGTCCCGTTCTGAACGGAGGGAAAAGCCGAAGAGATAAAAATGCCGGATGGAATTCTCCGGCAATAAGAATCCAAAGAATGCACAAAGGGAGGAAATAGGGAATGAAACCATACGAAAGTCATGAATCAGAGGAGAACTACCTGGAGGCCATCCTGATGCTGTCCATGGACCATAGAAATGTCAGAGCCATTGATATTGCCAATATGCTGGGATTTTCCAAGCCCAGTGTCAGCATTGCCTTTAAAGCGCCTTCGGGAAGAGGGAAAGGTGGAAGTGGACGAGAAGGGAGCCTTAAGCTTAACCGAGCACGGTTTGTCCATTGCCCAGGGAACCTATGAAAAGCACACGGTTTTAACGGATGTGCTGGTGGCCTTAGGGTAAATGCCTATACTGCCTCCCAGGATGCCTGCCGTATGGAGCATGTTTTAAGTCCGGAATCTTTCACCAAAATCAAGGAATTTTATGCGAAATTAAAGGATCAAAAGATTAAAGCGTAAGTGAAGAAATAAATTTTTGGCAATAAGACCTGAAACAGGAGCAATCTAAGATTACCCTGTTTCAGGTCTTATTTTAACGAGTATCGCACTGTAGTGTGCGATACTCGCTGTATGGAAAAAGCTTTTTGATTTTTACAGTCCTTTTGGGATATGCTGATGGGGGCGTCATCAACAGCTTTTTGCCCTATAAGCCTGAATTTTCCTACAGGCAAGCTTTTTGTGGAGAATTTTTGACATTGCCATCATTAAATATCTGGAATTTCATATTTTAATTAAATACAATCCTACTCAGAGCTAATTAATTCTTACAAAATCTTGACTTTATGGTTAGACAGTGCTAATTTAATGAGGCAGATTCGTGCTGTATAGACTGGCTGTGTTAGGCTTTTTCAAAAAACAACTGGAATCTTGAAACTAAGAAAGAAAAAGTATTTACAGCGGAAGGAGGGACTATGCCATTAACATTAGCAGGAACCGGGGTTCCACAGATTATCCAGAAGATTAGTGGAAGTGCAGAAGTGAGACAGCATCTTAGCGACCTGGGCTTTGTAGTAGGGGGAGAGGTTACCGTTATTTCCACCTCTATGGGCAATGTCATTGTAAAGGTTAAGGATGCCAGGGTAGCCATCAGTAAAGAGATGGCGAACAAAATCATGGTGTAAAGGTATAGAATGAACCTAAAAGGATCTCAGAATTTTTCTCTTCGAAAGTTATGGGGCGCATGCCGGAGAAGATTGGAAGAGAGGAATTCAGAGAGTTTTACCAGCGAGAGAAGGTGGAGGACAAGATGACACTGAAAGATTTAAAACCGGGACAGAGCGCTGTCGTAAAGAAACTATCAGGCGAGGGCGCTGTAAAGAGAAGAATTATGGACATGGGACTAACCAAGGGAGCGGAGCTTTTGGTTCGTAAGGTGGCGCCATTGGGAGACCCTTTGGAGCTTACAGTACGGGGATATGAATTATCCGTTCGTAAAGCAGATGCCGAGATGATTGAAGTAGAATTAAAGAACTAGGAGGAGAGACATGGCCATTACCATCGCACTTGCCGGAAACCCCAATGCCGGCAAAACCACATTGTTTAATCAGCTCACCGGTTCCAACCAGTATGTAGGAAACTGGCCCGGTGTTACTGTAGAAAAGAAAGAAGGAAAGCTTAAGGGACACAAGGATGTGGTCATCGCAGACCTTCCTGGAATTTATTCTCTTTCTCCTTATACCCTGGAGGAAGTGGTAGCGAGAAATTATTTGATCAATAACCGCCCGGATGCCATCTTAAACATCGTGGACGGAACCAACTTAGAGAGAAACCTTTATCTATCTACCCAGTTAAAGGAATTAGGCATCCCCGTTGTTATGGCCATCAATATGATGGATGTGGTAGAGAAGAATGGAGATGTGCTGAATCTGGAAGAGCTGGGAAAGGCTATGGGCTGTAAGGTAGTCAGCATTTCCGCTTTAAGAAACAAGGGTGTTGCGGAGGCCTCTGCCCTAGCCGTTGCGGAAGCCAATGGGAAGAACGACACTGTTGTACAGCACAAGTTCTCCGAGCAGGTGGAAGGAGCGATCAATTCCATTGAAAATCTTTTAGAGGGCAATGTACCGGAGAGCCAGAAGCGTTTCTTCGCCATCAAGCTTTTCGAAAGAGATGATAAGATTCGTAATGAAATGCCGGAGAAAGCGAAGAACTTAGATGTGGAGAGCATCATTGCCGCTGTAGAGAAGGCGGAGGATGATGATTCCGAGAGTATCATCACCAATGAGCGATACAACTACATTCAGAGCATTATCGATGCGGCCTATGTAAAGAGAGCGCAGAAGGGACTTACCGTTTCCGATAAGATTGATGCCATCGTAACCAACCGTTTCCTGGCAATCCCCATCTTCGCCGCGACGATGTTTCTGGTGTACTATATTTCATTACCACTGTAGGGAACCGCTATGACCGACTGGGTAAATGACGTTCTGTTCGGTTCCGATCCATGGTCTTTCTTCGGTCTGGTGGAGGTTCCATCTATTCCGGGCATACTACCTCCGCTTTGGAAGCGATGAATGTAAGTGAGGCTATTCAGGGTCTTGTAATCGACGGAATTATCGCCGGCTTGGGTGCGGTAATCGGATTCTTACCCCAGATGCTGACTTTCTTCCTCTTCCTTGCTTTCCTGGAGGGTCATGGATACATGGCCAGAGTTGCCTTTTTATCATGGATAGAATTTTCCGTAAGTTCGGTCTTTCCGGAAAGTCCTCATTCCTATGCTGATCGGTACCGGTTGCGGTGTTCCCGGTGTTATGGGATCTCGTACCGTAGAGAATGATAGAGATCGTCGTATGACTATTATGACCACCACCTTCATTCCCTGTTCCGCAAAGCTTCCTATCATTGCTCTTTTAGCGGGAGCGATGTTTGACGGCTCTGCCTGGGTAGGCTGGAGTGCTTATTTCCTGGGAATATGTGCTATCGTGTTCTCCGGAATCGTATTAAAGAAGACCAAGATGTTTGCCGGAAAGCCGGCACCATTCGTTATGGAGCTTCCTGCATACCATATGCCCAGACCTATTGACATCTTAAAGAGTGTAGGAGAAAGAGGGATGTCCTTCGTTAAGAAGGCGGGAACCGTTATCCTCTTGGCTACCATTCTGGTATGGTTCTTATCCCGTTTTAACTTTAGCTTACAGTATCTTCCTGAGGATGATATGGATACTTCTATCCTGGCGACTTTTTGGTAATACTTTGGCTTGGCTTTTTTTGCTCCTCTCGGATGGGGAAAGTGGAAGGCTGTTGTGGCGCTCTACCGGACTTATCGCGAAGGAGAACGTAGTAGGAACCTTCGGTACCCTCTTCCACTATGCGGGAAGCGTAGATTTAAAAAGATGACAGTACGGCAATCTGGCCACAGGTTAAGGAATACTTTGCCAGCGGCGTAGCAGGATACAGCTCCTTTGCTTTCAACCTTCTCTGCGCACCTTGCTTTTGCAAACTATCGGTGCCATCAAGAGAGATGAACAACGGTAGATGGACACTCTTCGCTATTGCTTGGGAGTGCTTCCTGGCTTACTGTGTATCTCTGGTTATTTATCAGGTAGGCGGTTTGGTAACCGGTGAGGTTAGCTTTAACCCATTCACCATCGTTGCCTTTATCCTGATTCTTGTAGGACTTTGGGGCTTGTTCAGACTTTACAAGGAAGCGGAAACCCTTTCCGATTCCGATGAGCTGGCAGTGGAGAAGGCCATGGCATAAAGATTTTTATGAATGTATTCCGGAAAACGGAATGAGCTTTGGAAAGGAGCTCCTGCCTTGCAGGGCTCTTTTTTTCATTTCTACTACTTAGAAAGTGGCAAAGCTGAAGCCGGAGACATTTTACTGTGTATTTGGCCGTTTTACACTGTCCTTTGCGATAGATAAGGAAAAGAGATAGTCGAAAAGAGATAGCCAAAAAAAGATAGCTCAAAAACCAAGTTTTTTTGAAGAAATCCTAAAGAATATTAATTTTTTTAGAATAAACCTTTGGAAAAATGACGGTTTTGCTATAATATAGTAAGTAAGTTCGTTTTTGCGAGCGGTCTTATTCATCCGGGATAATCTAGCGGTTTATTATTTATTAGAGAAAGGAAGAAAAATGGGAAACGTTATCGTACTGGCCATTGTGGCGTTAATTGTAGTTGCCATCATTCGAGCTTTACGGAAGGAGCACCGGGAAAATGGCTCTTGTGCATATTGCAGTTATGCGAAATCCGGAAAGTGTGACCATGTAGGCCATGAAGAGTTGGATCATAAGGGACAGGAATTTCATTTGACCAAGGAGCAACAGGCTATTATTGACCGGCATACCAGAAACCGGAAGAAGGCTTAAATAAAGCATAAATAGAGTATGCATCTTTGCAAGCTCTCCTGCATCCTGATTGATCGGGCATGCAGGATTGCAAAAAGATTTTGCAAGGCAAGATTGTAGGCAGAAACATTGACAAAAGTAACGGTAGAAGTAACGGCAGAAGTAACGACAGAAGTAATGACAGAGGCATCGGGAAAAGTCGGTGCAGGAACAGAGGGAGCTGTTCCGTTTAAAGGAGGGAAAAAGACATGATAAAGATTGAGTCCGCCCTGTTGCAGGTGGAGATTAACCGAGAAGCGGAATTACAGTCCGTGTTTGACAAAAACGAAACAGAGAGTGCTATGGCAGGGAGATGCAAAAGTATTGGAAAGAGCGTTCCCCGCTCTGTTTCCCTTTATCGGACGTCTTTTTTTCAGAAGGCCTATTATTACAATGGGGAGAAATACCCCATGGACGTGCATGGCTTTTTACGCTCCATGCAGGCTCGTATCGTAGATCAGGAAGAGGATTCCTGCACCTTGGAATTTCGGGATAGTGCGGAATCCAGAAAGATTTACCCCTTTTCCTTTCGTTTACAGCAAAGCTACCGGGTAAAGGACAATCGTCTGGATGTCTGCTCCAGAGTGGAGAATCTGGGAATTGAGGTAATGTATTTTTGCGCTGGGAGGACATCCTGTTTCTACCTCCCCTTTTCCAAGAAGCAGGCAATAAGTGATTACTCCATTCACTTCCCTAAGCAGGAAGCGATGATGGAGAAGGTTCGCTTTTCAAAAGACTTACTTACCTTGGAGGAACGGGAGAATTTCGCCTTGGTAAACGGACGTCTCCCCTTGGAAACCGTTCTGTTCCGAAATGATGCGGTGGTGCTGGCGCACAGTGGAGGAGAACTGGTGCTGGGAAGTGATGACGAGCCGGTCTCCTTCGTTTCCTTTATGAGGACTATCCCTATATTGCTCTCTGGCAGCCCTATGGAGAGAAAACGCCCTTCCTTTGCGTAGAGCCATGGACAAGCCTCCCCGGAAGAGAAGGTGTAATGGAGGAGTTATGCTCCATGAAAGACCGCATTACCCTGGGACCGGATGAAGCAAAGAGCTTTTGCTATAGTATCATTCTGGAAGATAAATAGGGATGCTCTGATGCAGTATAGGGATGAAATCGAACATGCTCCCGCTAACGAGCCCCGTTAAGGAAAGGAACTGGAAACATTAAAGGTGCGCGCTCTGATGCAGTACAGGTATGAAATCGAGCACGCTCCCGCTAACCTCGCCCTGCAGCGGTACTAAGCGAAAAACTACAGTTCCTTTGTTTTTCGCAAGTACCGGCGGGCTCAGATTGCTCTCTTTCATATCTATACTGCATCCGTCGCTTTGACTTTTTAAATTCTACAGTCCTTCGCTTGGTATGCTATCTGCAAGCCCTGATGAGCTTAGATTGCCCTCCTACACTCTTATACTGCAATCGCTCTACCATAGGACTTGTATAATTAGCTTATAAGATAAATGTGAATTATAGGCTTAGGCTTATAGGACAAAACGTGTTGATGAAAAACTGCTCTACACCCTTGTAAATCAAGGCTGTAGGGCGGTTCAATTTTTAAAAAACAACTTTGAGAGTGAACAAATATGTTGATAAAAATTCAAAGGAATTGAACAGTTTCTTAGACCGGCTGTTCGGTAAGGAAGCATAGTTCACAATGCCGAAAAGAAGGAAGAATAAAAGCGGTCTTCCGGTGTGCTATATGCACTCTGCGGAGTCACTTTCTTTTGTCTGAAATATTAAGCTAAATGACTACAGATAAAAGCTTTTCAGCATTATACCCAAGAATCAATAAGCTGAAGTGACAGAAGCAGTATAGGTCTATAAGAAGGGCAACTTGAGCCCGCGGTACTTGCAAATCGGCGGCGGGAAGGGCTGTAGAAATCAATCTGGTGAAGCGACAGATGTAGCATAGGCCTGAAAAAGGGGCAATTTTATCCCGCGGTACTTGCAAACCGGCGAAGCGAAGAACTGTAGAATTCAATAATCTGAAGCGACAGAAAGCAGTATAGGTATGAAAGAGAGCAATCTGAGCCCGCCGGTACTTGCGAAAAACAAAGGGACTGTAGTTTTTCGCTTAGTACCGCTGCAGGGCGAAGTTAGCGGGAGCGTGCTCGATTACATACCTATACTGCATCTGTCGCGTGCCATATCAATGAATACAGTCCTCCCTTCGCCAGGCGAAGTTAGCGGGAGCGTACTCTCTTTCATACCTATACTGTGTCGGAGCGTATTCCTTCAATGATTTCGGTCTTTCTGCCGGCTTTATTTGCTTTTTCTGCTTTGCCTCCAAATGCAGCTTCATCTCTTTCCGCTCCTTCCGGTAAAAATACAGTACCACCAGGAAGGTGAAGGCTTCAGATGCGGGGAAGGAAAGCCAAACCCCCGGCATTTTTAGAAGGGAAGAAAGTAAGAAGGCAAAAATACAATAGCGATGGTGCCTCTCAGTAAAGAACAGATAAAGGCAGGGGCGGGGATTGTTGGTAGCGGAGAAATAGCTTACCATCAGGATATTCAGCCCGGCCGCAAGGAAACCGATGAAATACAAGGGAATTCTCCTTGGCATACTGGTAGAGGATAGGATCATTTTCCCGGTTAAACAGAGCGATACAGAAGTCGCTTTTGGAAAAATGATGCTTGCCACAATCAAAATCGCCAGTACCAAAGCGCTTACAATGCCGTAATGCAGGTAGGACTGCAACTTATGAATATCACGTTTTCCGTAGCTGTTGCTGATTAAGGGCTGGCTTCCTGAGCCAAACCATTGAATACACAGTGCAGACAGAGGAAACATTGGCAATGACACCGTAGGCGGCAACACCGATATTTCCGCTAAGACCTAAAATCAGGCCGTTAAAGGTACTCGATGGTCACGGCACTGGTCAGGTCGCCGACAAAGGCGGAAAAATCCCAGCTGCGCAGGCACAGAGATGCTTAAAGCGCGGACTTTGCCAACGAAAGGGCAATGGTATTTTTCGGACTCCGAAAATGCAGAGCGCAAAACAAGCTGGTAACCACCGGAGATAGGGCAGTAGCCAGAGCAAAGACCGGTCATGCCCAAATTCATGGGGAACATGAAAATATAGTCAAATACGATATTAAAAGAGGAACCCATCAAAGAGCCGACCATGGCCATGGAGGGTTCTTGTCATTTCGGTGAAGGCAGTCATACTGCTGTTTGCCATAAAGAGGAAGGCAGAGCCTAAGATGATTCGAACGTAGCTCATTCCCAGATTCTGCAATTCCGCATTTGCCCCTAAAATTGCCAAAACCTGCTTCGGAAAAAAGAGCCCGAAGAAGGTGAAGGGCAGGGCGAAAATGAAGTTCCAAAAATAGCTTGTAAAAGAAGGAGCTTACATCCTTTCCCGCCGCCTGTCGGATGCTGTATCTGGTGGCACAACCCACCGCAATCATATTGCCCAGGGCATTGAGAAGGCCGTACAGCGGAAGAATCAAATTTAAAACCGCAAGTCCATCGGTTCCCGCATAGGAAGAAATAAAATAGGTATCCGCTAAAATATAAACGGAAAGCCCAATCATCCCGGCTATACTTTGACTGACATAACGAAAAAAACTTCTTCATTTCTAAACCCCCTGACTCTTAACATACTCACAATACTAAAATTGCAAAAACCACTGATGAACGCAAAATCAATAAAACCACCGATAAACGTCAAATCAATAAAAACCACCGATAAACGCTGATAACTCTCAAAACTCAAGATTTTTGCGATTTCACGGTAGTATAATGGCTGTCATTGTAGCATGGAAGTAGAAAAAATTGCCAGAGAAGGGAGCGGAAGACATGGCCATAAGCGAAGAGGAGAAGTTTCGGCAAATGCTGGAGGAACCGGTGAATCGTTTGATTCCCAAGTTGACCGTTCCTTCCATGGTGTCCATGATTGTGGTAGCGGTGTATAATATGGCGGACACCTTCTTCGTTTCCCGCTTGGGAACCTCCGCCTCTGCCGCAGTGGGAGTGGTATTCTCCATGGCGGCAATCATTCAGGCAATCGCCTTCATGATCGGCATGGGTTGCGGAAACGAAATTTCCCGTTTGTTGGGAGCGAAAAGAGAAAGAAGCGGAACGCTATGTGGCAGTAGGATTTTTTACGGAATTGATACTGGGAACACTGATTGCGGTGATTGCCGGCATTTTCGTAGAGCCCCTGGTTTACGCTTTGGGATCCACCAAAACCATTGCTCCCTATGCCATGCAGTACGCCAGAATTATCCTTTTTCGGAAGCCCTTTATGATGGCTTCACTGGGCATGAACAATATGCTCCGCTTTCAGGGAAATTCCTTTTATTCCATGATTGGCATCAGTACCGGCGGTGTCCTCAATATGTTTTTGGATCCTCTTTTATTTACGTTGGGAAAAATGGGGATTGGCGGCGTCATGGTAGCTACCGTAATCAGTCAAATGATATCCTTCGAATTTTATTGTACCAATGCAACAAGATGCCGGCCTGCATTTCCGTAGCGCTTCGAAATTTTTAAGCCCAGCTTAAAACGTTACAGCATTATTCTGCGCTTCGGCTGTCCCAGCCTTGCCAGACAGGGAATTGCCGGTGTTTCCACCATTTTATTGAACTTTTTCCGCCCATCCTTACGGAGATGCGGCTATTGCAATGGCTGGCCATCGTGATGCGTGTCAGCATGTTTATCTTTTTCCTTGGTTATCGGTTTCGGACAGGGTTTTCAACCGGTTTGCGGCTATGCCTATGGAGCCAAGCACTACAAGCGTGTGGCGGAGGCCTACCGTTTCAGTTTGAAGGTCTGCTTTATTATGCTGATTTTTGCCGGAGCGGGAGTCTTCCTTATGGCAAAGCCCATCGTCACCGCCTTCCGAAAAGAAGATGCGGAGGTTATTCGAATCGGCACAATGGCGTTGCGTACCGAATGCCTCGACCATGCCCCTGGTCGCTCAGATTACCATGGCTAATATGTTTTTCTCAGACCACCGGCTATCCCTTCGGGCCAGTATCGTGGCGTCGCTACGGCAGGGCATTTGCCTGATTCCGATTTTTACTGATTTTTCCCCGTGCCTTCGACTCTCGGCCTGCAAATGTCTCAGCCCCTCAGTGATATCTTTGCGGCGCTTATTGCGACTGATTACCGGAGGAATCTTGAAGGAATTAAGGAAAGGGAGAAGAAGGAAATTAAAGCATAGTATGCATGGAAGGAAGAGGAATAAAGAACGGAAGATAGAATATTTATTAGATGGAAGCGAGATAAGGGGTTAGAACGGAAAAATTATTCAGACATTAGGATTTGCTCAATATTTTGCTTTCCATATAAGATTCGGAGAATGGTAAGCTCATTGATATTAGAATGAACTATATAGAATATAACAAAATTATCAACATGAACCCTGCGAGTATTTTCGACTTGTCCATGGTTCCCTACTTGAAACTCTTCTTTCATTAGCTGTTGAACTTCTTCCACAGAATAACTCTTCCCCTGTCAGAGTAGATTCATATCCTTCTTGTAATGCGGTATTTAATTCAGTTTGACTCATATTTCCTATAGCTGTTGGAACTTGGTAAGACAAGTGTAAATCCAAAGGAAATCCATTTGTCCGTACTATCTGACTATATAGCATTTGAATGGCACTGGAAGGAGAAATTCTCAGTTGTTGTAGTATGCCTTCAGCGTTTTCTTTTAATTTTTGTGTCAATCCTTTGCATAAACTGCTTTTGTGTTTGCCATATAATTCGCCTCCTTTATTATCCCATAGTATAGTTTTAGTGAGTTACTTTTGCAAGCATTTGCAAGCAAATAGATGATTGATTATTTTTCTATAAATTATCTAATCCTTATTTCATAACTTCGGGATAAGGCCATCATACTTGCTATTCAATACTCCAAAAACTTATAATGCAATAAGGTATATTCATAAAATTTAACATAATGAATCATGGGAGAAAGAGCGTATGAAAAAGAACAATGATGAAGAAAAAAAGGAGCCGGAGCGGTGCTACAAAAAGGCTTGGCAATCGTCTTTTTGGGATTGCTTCTAAGCCTTAGTCTGGTTTCCGTAAAGGGAATAGTCAGGCAAAGGGAAGTGAAGGAACTAAGGCGGAAGAAAGTACATCGGTAAAGGCGGAAGAGAAAGATGATGAATCTACTGTAGCTACAGAAGAAAGTACATCCGCCAGTTCAGAGGAGCTTAGTGATGATAGCGGAGCGGTAAACAAATCCAATATATTTGCATCCTATCCCGGGGATGCAATGTGGAAGAGTACTGCTAATGAGTATATGCTTATCCCCTATATTAAGGACGGAAAAGAACAGATTGAGTTTCGTCTTTATGGAGAAGCAAAGTTTTTATTAGAGGGGCTTTCCTTTTTCAAAACAGAGCAAAACGGTTTAAAGGTATCCGGCAAGATGCGAAACCTAAAAAGACAATAGCTGGAACGGGGATGCGGATGTGACATGGAATAGTCTTGAAACCATTGATTATCCTATAGTGACATTAACCAATGGTACGGAATTTACGGATGTGGATATGGGGGGAGATTATAGTTATGCCGGATTAGTGAACAGTACAGGTCAATCCAATGCCGGAACGGCTACCAATGCTTCTGAATTTATTTTTCCCATACGCCAACGAGAGACTGATTGCTCGGGGAGAGTATGAGAGCTTGGATGCGGCAACCTCCGTTTAGCGATTAATGAAATTTATGCTCGCCATGGAAGACAATACGACACTCAAGACCTACTGCATATTTTTCTTCTAAATCCTGGTATAGACCGCAGTACAGTAAGTCGGAATATGATAAGATTGAAAGTCAGGGTTTTGAATTCTTACGAGCGAGAGAATATAAAAGATCCTTACGGATATAGAGACAGCCTGCTGGGAAAAAGTAGGATAATAGAATGAAAAAGCAGTGGAAAAGAATTTCACATCTCTCTCGTCCATTACCTGGATGCGAGGAGATATTTTATTGCACACCTTATCCATTAACGGATATTATCCGAATATGGAGACTAGTATATTTACAATTGCACATTACAATTATAGCACTACATAATTCTGTCGATTCTTTCCCTTCTTACTATGTCTATTCTTATTCCTATTTCTAAAAGGAGAATCTCATGCCTCAATTTCCAGCAAAAATTCTAAAAATTCAAAAAGAGCAACATACACATTACAAAAATCAAGCTCTCAGCTAGAAGTAAAACAAGCTATTATATCATCCCTAACTCTTATGGATGATATCTTTATCAAAAATCGTATTGCAGGATAAGCAATGCACCGAATTTATTTTACAAGTTATTATGGAAAATGATTCTTTACGTTTGAAAGATCAATGTATTCAGAAAGACACTCCCAATATTCATGGACATTCTCTTGTCTTGGATTGTTACTGCGAGGACAAAGAGCACAATCTATATAACATTGAAATCCAAAATGATTCTCAAGAAGCAATCCCGAAACGAGCTAGATTTCACGCCAGTCTAATAGACATTCATTCTCTAAAGAAAAGGACAAAATTTCAAGCAATTACCTAAAACATATAGTTATATTTATTACAGCTAAAGATATTTTCAAACGAGGACTACAATCTTATCATATTGAAAGAATCATTAAAGAAAATGGCCAGCCCTTTGATGATGACTCTTATATTATATACTTTAATACCTCGAAAATAGAATAATAGCTTGGGAAGACTGTAGAAGATTTTCATGCCAACAATCCCAAGCAAATGCATTCGACAATACTGTCCAAAAGAGTAGCAGAACTTAAATCTACAGACTTTTATGCAGAAGGGAGACAAAAATATGAATATTCTTTTAGAACGTTATCGCCAAGTCGCCTAGAAGAAGGCAGAGAAGAAGGCAGTGAGAAATTAGCACAATTAATGGGTATTTTAGCGGAAAGTGGCAGACTGGAAGATATCAAAAAGCTCAAAGGATAAACGCTACAGAAAAAACCTTCCGTGAACTGAACTTAATGTAGAGGCAGTTCTATTATTGTGCATGCTTTTAAGTGTAATTAGATATTGCCAGACCATTCCTTTTTATCATTGTCCCAAACGGAGTTGGACTTTGGATTATCGTTGTAAAATGGTTCGAGGAATCGTAAAAGCTAGGAATAAATCTCTTCTTGCTTAGTCATTTCATTCAACCTACCTCAAAATAGTTTATAGCCCAGTCCTTTAGTTCTTCAAATCGCTTTTGGTTTTCTTTTTTGATATTCAATCCGCTAAAGCTTTCTTCGTGGGAATAGTAATATTTGCTCAAAGCTTCTACAAGAGCAGTTTCATCGCTATGCTCAAAATCGGAAAGCATATCATTTACAGCCTGGCTTGGACTGGAACAAAGAACATTTTCAAAACGTATATACTCTATAGCTTCCAAATCTTCTATGATATGGCATCGGATATTTTCTTCCGGACTTTCCTCCAAGGCATAAACCTCCACCTTGTTTTCTGAAAAGTAGCCCACAAAGAGCTGCAAATATTCCAAGGCGGAGACAGAGCGTAAAATCATCGGCTGATTGCCAACCACATCTCTTAACCATGCTCTATTTGATGTATAGTCACTACTGATTTTCATATTGATCCTCATTGTCGTTCAAAAGCGTTTTGTCATTTTTGTAGTATAGTCTTTATCCCAAGAATACACAATCTTTTGCCAAGAGCTGTAGGTACATATAGTGCATTTTTTCGTTGCAATACAGACCGACTTCCCGTATTGTAAAACTTAGAATGTACTTGGAATACCTCACGCTTCGCGCGGGGCCCCTTGTGAAAAAAAGGCTTTATCCATGGCAGCAATATTGTTTTGTTTCACCCGGAAAAGCCCGGAATTTTAAGAAAATGGAGGAATAAATATATCTCTATAGTCATTCTTAATCGTCTCTCTTGGCATCAGCCTTTCTTACAGCACCGTTGCTTCTTCCTGCACAAAGGTCGGAAACTGCTTTTTCATTCCGACGAGGCTGCAGCATCCTCGGATATAACCAGTGATACTCAGTAAATCCTTCATGGGAAGCATTTCTACCTTTTTGTTTCCGGAAATCTTCGCCTTGTCGAGAATTCTGCACGCATTGGTTTTTGTTTCTTTTCCCATACTATTCTCCTAACTAGGAAACTCGTCCCTTTTCCATCTCATAAATCCGGTCAGCAAGGGACATGGTGGATTGTCTGTGAGAAACCAGCACTACAGTCTTTCCTTCTTTTCTTTCTCTAAGGACTGCAAAATAATTCCCTCGTTTAAGACATCGAGATTACTGCTAGGCTCATCGAGAAGCAGAAGCTCCGCATCGTGAAGGAAGGCTCTTGCAAGACCTATTCGTTGCTTTTCTCCATCAGAAAGAGAATCTCCAAGCTCGCCCACCTTTGTTTCATATCCTTTGGGGAGGCTCATGATAAAGTCATGAATGCTTGCTTTCTTCGCCGCATTTTCAATCTCTTCCTGCGTAGCGGAGAGCTTTGCGACCGCAATATTTTTTTCCCGATGCTATCATGGAAGAGAATGGTATCCTGTGTCACATAGCTCGTCATTTTGCGAAGGCAGTCCGTATTGATTTCCTTCACATTTTTTCCGGAAAATAAAATCTCTCCCTTTTTCGTATCCCAGAAACGCATAAGCAGCTTTTTAAAAGAGTGGATTTTCCGGAGCCGCTGACACCGTGAATCCCGAGAACCTTTCCCTTCGGAATGTCAATCGAAACCTGCTTCAGAATGATTTCATACTGATAAGAAAATGTAGTTTTCGACGTTTGCACCGTTAAATTCAATATTTTCTCCGTTTGATACCTCTTCTACCGCCGGCTCCTCCTCTAAAAGGGAAAGCACCTCTCTCCGGAGGCCAAGGTCTGGTTTAGGGTATTGGAAAGAGAAGAAAAGTGCTACAACCGGGTCCAAAGGAACTCATCATGGCAAGGGTGGAAAGAAGCATTTCAGAAAAGCTGACTGCATTTCTCTGATAAAGGAAAAGCATGGTAAAGAGCATTCCCCAGGAAAAAAGCTGAATCACAAGATTCGTCACCGCACGCTGTGAGCCCTCAAAGGAGCTTAAGTTTCTCTGGAAAGCAGAGAGTCTTTTCGACCTTTCGTCCATTTCCATAGCTTGTTTTTCTCCCACATGGTATTGATGGGATTTCATCCAGACCGTAGAGACTATCCAAAAACAAAGTTATTTAGCTCACCCATCTCGCTTCTAGCGCCATTCCGGCTTCTGCGCTGCGCTTTCCGTTCCAAATGGGAAGTAGCACGCCGACAGTAAGATAGGCAAAAAAAGCAATTCCCCCAGCCAGGATATGTTGCTTTCCGATAAAAATCAGCATAATCAGCGAAGTTAAAAAGGCAATTGCAATCGGGGAAACGGTATGCGCAAAAAAGACCTCTAAGAGTTCGATGTCCGAAGTAATGACGGAGATGAGATTCCCCTTTTCCTTTCCCTCCAACTTTGCCGGGCAGAGTTTTCTTAATATGGCAAATACCTTGTGACGGATAATCGCTAAGATTCGAAAGGCAATGTAGTGGTTACAATACTGTTCGCCGTAGTGCAAGCTTCCACGTGCTACGGCAAAGAGGGAAATCACGGTAAAGAGCTTCTGCCATGAGCCTGTAACAAAAGAGATGACGCCCCCCGGCATAAATAAACCGTCTCCGGAAAGCCCATGCAAAGCAGGAAGCTCCAAAATCCCCTTTAGGATTCCGTATCCCCCGAGAATGGTCAGGAAGATTGCACATAAAAATCCCAAAAACACCTAAGATAATACTGGTCAGCATTACTCCCTGTAAGAGGCTTTACAAGAACGATAAGTTTTCGCATAATGGCCAAATCCGACCTTCTTTTTATTCATGCTTTTCCCCTCCTTCCTCTACCGTATCTTCCCTTTTTCTCCTGTTTTATCCTGCAAGTCTTCCATAATCCCTTGTTCTTCAAAACCAGTATCTTTTTGTTTTTCTGTAGAACTTTCTTTACGTGTTTCGGAAAAGCTTTCCAGCTCCTTTTGTTCCTTAAACAAACGGCTGTAGCCGCCTCCCTTTTTAAGGAGCTCCTCATGCTTTCCGGCTTCCGCCACTCTACCGTTTTTCCAACATGAAAATACAATCACTCCCTACAACATTAGCCAGCCTATGGGAAATCAAGAGAATCGTTCTGCTCTTTGCAAGCTCATGAATGACCTCCATAATCCTTTTCTTCACTTTCCGCATCAATATTCGATGTCGCTTCATCAAAAAAATATAGACCGGAGTATCGTGGAGAAGTGCTCTGCAAGAGAAAGTCTCTGTTTCTGCCCTCCGGAAATATTGGTACCATTCGAAAGGAGCGGCATAGCAAGTCCGCCCTGTGCTTCTATAAAGGAGAGGAGGTTTACCTTTTTTTAAGGCTCCTTCATCTCCTCCTCTGTTGCACCGGGATTTCAAGAAGAAGATTATCCCGCACAGTCCCCTTTAAAGATCCAACTGTCATGCCCGATCATCGTCATTTTATCGAGGACAGACCGAGACGAAAATTCCGTAAGCTCTCTGCCGTTTAACTTTACGGAGCCTTTGTAGCCCTTATTTTTTTCCCCATAAGAATCCTGGCTATAGTGGATTTTTCCGGATCCGGAAAGACCCACGAGGGACACAAAGGAATAGGCAGGAATTTCCAATCTCGACATCACGAAGGATTTCCCGACTCTCCTCATAGGAAAAAGCAAAGTTTCTCCATAGAAATCCGTATTTTCTTTTTCTTCCAGTACAGCTTTCCCGTCTTCCGCTTCCGGAAGATCCAGGAAAAGCAAAGATTCGGTCACTTGCCTTCATGCCGTTCATGCCGATATGAAAGAAGCTCCGAGCAGTCGCATGGGGAGAAAGAATTCCGCCGCAAGGAGGGTAATCATTAAAACATCGGAAAGAGAAATTGCCCTTTGGAAAATTGACCAGTGCCGAGATGATCCCGACCGCCGCCCCGCCGTAAGCGATAATATCCATCACCGAAGTACTGTTTAACTGCATGGAAAGCACCTTCATCGTGATTTTTCCGGAAAAGCTCCGCTTCCCCGTCCATGTCCTCCGCCGCAGCCCTCGATCCGCCTGATAAATCTTTTAAGGTGGTCATGCCCCGCAGCTTTTTCCAAAAGCTGTCGCCAAGTCCATAATAGATTGCAAAATAGTTACTGAGTAATTTTTTGGCTACAATCATAACAAGCATAATGACAATAGGAATAAGAGGCACAGCAAGTAGGAGGAGAAAAGTGCCGTTTGAACGCTGATGCGCGAGAGGATAAAGAAGAGGGTAATCGGAGCCAAAAGGGAGTAGAAGAACTGACTTAAGTACCTTCCGAAATAGGTTTCCAGCTGTTCCACGCCTTCTCCTGCCATTTGCACGATTTCCGCGCTGTTTACGCTTTCTCGATAAGCCGGTCCGAGGGCAAGCATTTTCCCATAAATCTTATTGCGAAGGATTCGTTTCACATCCGCACTGGCATGAAAGCTCGCCTTTGTATACAGGCGGTCGCAGAGAAAGCGAAAGCCCAGTCCGAGCAGAACAATCCCCATAGTCAGGGCTATTCCCTCCGTACTTAATTTCTTCTGCCAAGCATTCTCTAAGAGATGAGCAATATTGTACACAATCACGACCTGTGCAAGGAGTGAAATCCATTGCCATACTATCTGCTGTACGATATACTTTCCGGCTCCCTCTAAGAGCCGAATCAAACGCATTTTAATCATTAATTCTCCCTTTTCTTTTATCTATTTACACTTTCCTTTTCCATCATTTCAGTTTTATCCCCTAAGCATCCGGCTTTTTTCCCGCTTTCTTATTTTTCATTCCCTCTACCGCATGAGAAATCGATAAGAGCGGATGATGGAGCAGCATACTCGGTCCGCTTATCCGCATGACCGTCCGAATCTTCTCCCGCATTTCCGGCGAGTAGCAGTGTACCGGGCAATAACTGCAGAAACTCTTTTTTTCCATAAAAGGACAACGGGCAATCCTCGATATGGCATAGTCCGAAAGCGCCTTACATTCTTCGCAAAGTGCCCCGGATCCACCGTGCTTCTTCTTGCAGTATAGAGAAATCATCTCCGAGATCAAACGGATTTCACCCTGTCTCTTCTTTTCAATCTGCTCTGAATTCATAAAGCGCATTCCCTTTCTTTGCCAATAGGGTAAAGATTTTGTCAGTTGCTAAAGGAATAAAAAGAGAGTAATCATTAACACTTTGATACAATGGTTTCGACTAAAAAACTATGCAAAGGAGATTACTCTAATGGATATTGTAGCACTATTGGAGGTTTTGGCAAAAGGCTTACTTGACGCAGAGAACAAATATAGTGGCTTTTCTCTTGTAATTTATGATTTTCGAAATACAATGAAAAGTAAAGGATTTGTCTTGTGCTTTTACTTTTAAGATTAGGAGGAAGAGGATGGCAGAGCTACAGTATAATTTGATTGATGATTGGGAAAAGAAAGAGGTGGATCTTCCTGCATTGGAAGAAGCTTTAGAGCAGGGAAGCTCTGATCGTTATAGTGGAAAGGTATTTCATGATATTGCCGCAAAGTGGAAGAAATACAAGAAAAGGGGCATTTCGAATCTTTACCTTTTAAAGGAAGCTGAAGATGAAGGTCTGGCTTGTGCGTACTATGCTTATTCGATTACAAATGGTGTGATAGAGGAGGCACAGCTGGAAAATTTGCGTGCGCTTTGCGCAGAGAAGCTCTCTACTGGAGAAATGCGTGCCAGTGCATCCTTCTGTAAGGCATCTGAATGGTGGGATACCAATCCTACTTATCTTACGAAGCTGGTGGAAAAGGGAGAGGCAGATAGGCTGTATGAATACCTGAGTGCACAGCTGTTCCCCCAAGGGATAGTTCTCACCTCTCTAAGTGCGAAAATGAATGCTAAAGAAGAGCTTGCCTGCTCGGCAATCGCTTGGGGCTTAAAGGAAGGCGGATTTTTCAAAAAAGGCGCTTACATGAGTAGAGCAATCGATAATCGCTATCTTTAAAGACGCATAGCTGTTCTGACAATTCCTAGGCCGTTAAAACGGCAAAGCCAAAATCCCCTGTTGAAACAGCATATACAGGACGGTGCCGGAGAAGATGGAAAGGAGCATATTCCGCTTCCAACAATGCATCAGGATGGTTAGCCCAAGAGAAAGAAACTCCGGTAGTCCTTGGTTTCCGCTAAATAACTGAACATTACGAAGACAATACACCAAAAAGCAGAGCAAAGCTTGCGGGAGGCAGAGCCTTTCCCAGATATTGCACTGTTTTAGGGGTATTTTTGAAATAAGATAAAGGGCAAAAAGCGGGTCAGCATGGTGCCCAGAATACAAAGCGCTATGATAATGATGCGTTGCCATACAGTCATAAGCTTGCATTCGCTTTCCATAAATTGTTGTTCCAGCTTAGGCTTTGCCAGGAGGAAAATGCCTAAGATTCCCAGCATGGCAGGTAGGATGAAATGCTCTGCTTTAAAAATAACTAAGGACAGGATGGATACCCCCAGTCCCAGCATGGCAATACCGTAGAACAGATGGCGAAGCTGAATCATTATAGCCAGAAAAAGCGTTTCCAAAGGAGCAAATGGACCCAGCAGAAATCCCACAGCCAAGAGCTCTAAGGAACCTCCGTAGATTAAAGAGGCCATAAAGAAGGTATAGACCACGGAAAGACCGGCGCTATGCATATAGATGCCATAGGCAAAGCCCAGAAATAAAAAGCCGGTTAAGTTGGGAACGGTATGAGGGAAGGCGGCCTTTAGCGCCTTTTTTTGCTGTTCATGAAGCATAAGACAAAATGGAAATAGTCTGTATAGGAGTAGATAAAAGTTCAGCCTATCTGTCCCCTTACCCTTGAATATATTCCTGTTAATATTGTAAACTTAGGTAGTCGTTTTTAATAAAATCAATACAAAAAGGTAAAGAGGATCAACTATGACTGTCACTAAAATAGAGTGCCCCAATTGCCATGGCCAGCTTGATATACCTGATGGATTAAAAAGAAGGCTTTTGTCACCTGTAAGTTTTGTAATACCAAGGTATACATCGAGCCGTATAAGTCGAACATTACTCAGAATTTTAATATAAAGGAAGTGAATTACAATAAGCCCGATGCCACCGTACATAATAACTCTAAGTTGCTTAATGTAATTGCGGTTGTTGTCATTCTCGGCATTCTTTCCACTGCTTTTTCTGTTTGTAGTATCCTTCCCTTCTTCGTTATCGTTCTCCCGGAATTGTCAGCAATAAGGAAAGCTACCGAACGACTCCGAAAGCGGATGTGATGAAAAGCTTTTTCTGAAAAAGGCCTTTTTCCAAGCCCTTGTCAAAAATTACGGCGAAGGACTATGCTTCTTTACAGTACCTTGCTATCATCAAGAAGAAGGATCTTTCTGACGGTGTGGATAAATGGTTTTTCTCTTACTCCACTTCGGTGGACGATTCCGGAAAGCCGGTCGAGGAACATACCGTCTATCTTCCCGGAGCGGATTATCTTGACGAAGAGGATATACAGCCTTTCACCGGTTTAATTTCTCTTTCCCTCGGCTCCGGTTTTCGCTATTCCTATGATGATGACAATGCCAATGATCTTCGTTGTCTTTCCAATCTGCAATTTTTTTCTACAGAATACGCTACTTTTAGCGAAATGGAAAGAACACTTCTGAATCCCGAGAAAATCATCGGTCTTTCCGGCGTTACGTTCCGCGATGAGCCGTCCTACAGTTATGATTATTCGAAAACGAAAGATATTGCAGATATTTACAAGTCTTTCTCTTCTTTAAGAGAACTCTCCGTATCGGTAGACTCGGATTTCGAGCCGGGAATCAGTGTACTCAGCTATTTTCCGAATCTGGAACACTTAGCTTTAAGAATAGAAAGTGGTAGAGATGAGCCATTGGACCTTTCTCCACTCTCCTCTTTAAGCAATTGTAAGAGCTTATTTATAAACGGACCCTATTCGCAGTCTGTAGGAAATCTTAGTGTTCTATCCGGTATGCCTCAGATTGAGAATCTGGGAATTTCCAACATTCCGAATTTTAAAGATCTACAGTTCGCGCAAAATATGCCGAAGCTGAAGTCGCTCCATCTCGTCAGTCTTCCGATTCTTTCATTGGACGGGCTGAGAAATATAAGTTCTTTAAACAGCCTTTACCTGGACTGTAGTAATCTGAAAAATGCCGATGCTCTGTCGAGCCTTACTTCTTTACAGACTTTGGGCTTTGCTTACCATAATTATGAGATTCCGGATTTACACGGCTTATCCGCTTTGGAAAAATGCAGAGGTTTATTGCAATGACTTGGATAAAAATCGCGGGTATGCCATCTCTAAGAGTTTGACTATCCATAATAGTGCACAGGAATATGAGGGAGACTTCCTACGCGGTATGAATAGCCTAAGTGATTTAGTGATTGTCGGAAACGGCATTATAGGAGAGGTACTGCCTTCTTTAGGGCCGGCTTTACGGGAGCTTCCTTCCCTACAAAAAGTTACTTTCAGCGGAACTCCCATGGACAGTTACCAAGACTACAGCAGTTCTCTTTCCAATCTCGGCGTAAAGGAAATGTATTTTCTGCTCGAAGATGATAGTATTACGGCGGATAAGCCTCTTCTTCCCCTTTATCTGAGCAAACTGGAGGACGATTATACGGTTCAGGTCTTAAATCTTTCTCTTGCGAGAATCCAAAATTTGGATAATGAAACAAGGAACTTCTATCCCAACGCAAAGGCCTATCTCTCCCATTTTAAGGCTCTGAAAAGGCTGTACATTGCCGGAAATACACTGGAGAACCTGGATTGTATAGAGGGGCTTACAACTCTTGAGGAGTTGGATATTTCGGAAAATTACATCTCTGATATCTCCGCCCTCCGGAATTTTCCGAACTTAAAGAAAGTAAAACTCTCCGGAAATCCTGTAGTGAATATGGAGATTTTACTGGACAGTATAGAAATTGTTCCAAGTTTAGACTAAATAGCGGACTGAAATGACTAAGTTGAAGTACTGTATATTGGTGCATTTCATAAATTGTGATATTATCTTAGGAGATTTACCAATTTGACATTTCTAAAAAAATATTTGTTATACTTCGGTAAATAAAAAGGGTGTCCCGCTACCGTTAAAGGTGGAGCATTAAAGAAGGTGTCTCACTACCTATATCCCAAAGGTGAAGCATTAAAGCGAACAGAGAGGATAAAACCTCTCTGTTTTTAGGAGAAGACAATGGCAGAAGCGATTAAATATGGATTTTACGCTATAAATCCTGATTATCTTGAATATCTCAATCAAATAGATTCAGAAGTTTATTACAACCCATCATATAGGAACAGTATTAAACCATTTGTTGGAATTATTGTTGGAATAGAAAACTATAATTATTTTATTCCAATATCTTCTGCAAAGGAAAAAGCACAAAAGATGGAAGAATGTTTCTGATGAGCATTTTTTTGATTTATGAAGTAATTGATAATAACATTACTATAAAATGGAGATATATACAAAGATTACTCTGATGAAGAAAAATGCACATATTGTCTATATTGGATATTAAGAAAATGATACCTGTACCGAAGGGTTGTTATGAAAGAATTGAGTTTGATAAAGCTTTGATGACATCAGATACAAAGACTTATTTGAAAAAGAATATGCTTTTTGCCTTAAGATAAAAACAAAGGTTATGAAAAAGGTAGAAAAAAATTATATCAGAAGCAAAAAGGAAACAGGAACTATCAGAAGAGCAAATTGTAATTTTTTTCAGAGTTAGAAAAAGCAATGCTGGACTGGAAGTAAAATATAAATTACTTATGCATAATCAAGTAAGTGGAATAATATTTTGCTTCTCTTTTTTGCGATGAAAGGGGGAGGCAAATGACAGATGAAGAGTTTCTGGACTACTATAGGAAATCCGAGCAAAAAGTAAGCGGCTAAACCATCATTTTCAAATCATAACTTTCCCTAAAAATTTATTGCACAGAACTTCTTTTTCAGAGTATTCTTGAGCGGTATTGAATTTAAGGGGGAGAGAAGATGTTTTCTATACTGTTGCTCATGATTTATCTGGCATTTGTCAGTCTGGGACTGCCGGATGCTTTGCTGGGCTCGGCCTGGCCGATCATGTATCAGGAATTTGCTGTTCCCGTATCCTATTCGGGAACAGTTTTTATGATTATTTGCGGAGGAACGATTCTCTCCAGTTTAAACAGTGAAAAATTGAATCGTCGCTTTGGAACCGGGAAAATTACGGCAATTTCGGTGCTTTTAACCGCCATTGCCTTATTTGGTTTCTCTATTAGCCACAGCTTCCTTATGCTCTGCCTTTTTGCCATTCCCTATGGCCTTGGAGCCGGTTCTGTGGATGCGGCTTTAAACCATTATGTGGCTCTGCACTATTCCAGCAGACACATGAGCTGGCTACATTGTATGTGGGGCTTGGGAGCCTCCGTAGGTCCTTATATTATGGGCTTTGTTTTACAAAGGGGCGAGCCTTGGAGCAGGGGGTACCTGATTGTTTCTCTGATTCAATTTGCTCTGGCTATTGCCCTTTTTTGCAGTCTTTCTTTATGGAAGAAAAAGCCGGAGGAACTTAAGGAAAATAGCTCAAATGCTCCCGGTGCATTGGAGGGAAAGGCTAACTCCGATGGGGCTGAAGCCCCCAAACAAAGAGCGCTTAGCCTGAAAGAGGTCTTTGCTATCCCCGGAGCCAAGGAATGTATGGCAAGTTTTTATTCCTACTGTGCCCTGGAGCAAACCGTGGGCTTATGGGCAGGCTCTTTCATGGTTCTTGCCCTTGGCATGGAGGAGAAATTAGCCGCCTCCTATGTGGCACTATTCTATTTCGGCATTACCTTCGGCCGTTTTCTTTCCGGCTTTTTCACGATGAAATGGAAGGATGAGCAAATGGTGCTGGGGGGAAGCGCCATCGTCTTCTTCGGCATTTTTCTGCTCTTTACGCCCTGGAGTAATGCTATGGTACTGCCGGCCTTAATTCTCATCGGCCTGGGCTGTGCCCCGGTCTATCCTTCCGTAATTCATTCCACTCCCTACAACTTTGGGGTGGAACATTCCTCTGCCCTGATTGGAGCACAAATGGCCTCAGCCTATGTGGGAACCTTGATTATGCCTCCCCTCTTTGGGGTGCTGGGAAGAAGCTTTAGTATGAAGCTCTTTCCTTATTACTCTATGTTCCTCTTGCTTCTTTATGATATTTGCCTATAGAAGAATGCTTCAAGAGACTAAAAAGGCTAAACAACTGCGTCGAGGGAACGGCGACAGCAAGTCAGCACATTAAAGAAAGGATAGACATCCTATGCAAAAAGTACATGAAGAACTGGAACGTATTTTGCCCAAGGCCATCGCCTTGGCGGAAGACATTTTCAAAAACCCGGAGCTGGGCTATAAGGAATTTCGGAGCCGAGAAAAGGTGGAAGAGGCCTTAAAGGATGCGGAGATTCCCTTTACCGAGGTGGCTTACACGGGCCTGATGGCGACTTTGGATTCCGGAAAGGAAGGTCCCTGCATCGGCTTAGTTGCGGAGTTTGATGCGGTGCCGGTTCTGGGGCATCCCTATGCCTCAAGCGATCAAAATGCCGCCCATGCCTGCGGCCACTATGCCCAGACCGGGGTGATGCTTGCCGTATTTTTGGCACTGAAGGAAGCCGGCGTGATGGAAAGGCTTACGGGAAAAGGTGAAGCTCTTTCACTCCAGCGGAAGAATTCTGCGACATGGATTATCGAAGAAATCTCATCAGAGAGGGGAAGGTTTCCCATTCCTCCGGCAAGCAGGAAATGATTTCACTGGGACTTTTTGATGAATGTGCGGTGCTTCTGTCCTGCCACAGTATGGGGCTCATCGACACGGACTATCAGGCCGAGGTGGGGGCTTCCTTAAACGGTTTCTGCCAAAAGAAGGTCACCTTCCTGGGTACGGAGGCCCATGCCGGGGCGAATCCTCATTTGGGGGTAAATGCCCTTCATGCCATGACTTTAGCGATTTCCGCCATCAACGCTCTTCGGGAAAGCTTTCCGGAGGAGGATTGCATCCGGGTGCATTACATCGTAACCGAGGGAGGACAGACGGTGAATTCCGTTCCTGCCAGAACCAAGATGGAAATGTATATTCGAGGAAAGACGGTGGAGGCTATCCGAAGCACGGAGAAAAAGGTGGACCGGGCTTTACGGGGAGCGGCTCTGGCCATAAACTGCGACCTGGAAATCCAAAAATACCCCGGGCTATTTTCCCCTGGAGCAGGATCCGGCTCTTACGGAGCTGGTGCGGAGCCAGATTCTTCGCTATATGCCGGAAAGCCGGATTGCGGAGGGAACCCACGGCACAGCCTCCGGGGACATGGGAGACCTGTCCATGCTCTTTCCCACGGTGGAAATCGGCATTTCCGGCTTCAAGGGACGGATTCATGGCCGGGATTTCGGCACGGAAAATGAGAGGGAGGCTTACCAAATTCCCGCCCACTATTTTGTGGATACGGTCATGCGACTTTTGGAAAATGAGGGGGCGGAGGCCAAAAGAATCCAAGAGAGCTTTGTACCCAAATTCAAGAAAGAGAACTATCTGGCAGAGCTGGATAGACTTCATACAAGTTTATTTTTACGAAAGGGAGAAGGAATAATGAGAAAAAGAACTGGATTTTAGGATTGAGTGCAGTAGGTATGATGGCTGTTTTTGGCAACTTGCGGAGGCAATGCAAATGCTAAAGCTACCACATCCGCTACAGAGGCGGCGAAGGAGGAACTACCCGGCAGCTGAAAGGAGGAGAAGGCGGAAGGCAATAAGGAAAAGTAACGGCAAGAAGCTGAAGGTCACTCTTTTGGTAACCGGTCCTCGGAGATAAGGTCTTTAACGATTCCGCTCAGGCAGGAATGAAGAAGATTCAGGAAGAGCTTTCCGACAAGGCGGAAGTGACCATGGTGGAAATGGGGAACGACAAGACCAAGTTTGAAGGGGCTATGCAGGATGCTTCCGAGTCCGATGCGGATTTGATTATTACCGGTCTTTGGGACATGAAGGAAATCACCGAGAAGATTGCCCAGGAATATCCGGAGAAGAAGTACATCCTTTTTCGATACTGCTGTAGACTATACTTTTAGGAGACCTTTCCAATGTATATTCCATGAGCTATAAGCAAATGAGGGTGCCTTCCTGGCCGGTGTTTTGGCAAGCAGGGGTAACCAAGTCCTCCATGCCCTATGCAAATGAAGACAATATCATCGGTTTCGTAGGGGCAAAGGATACCGCTGCGGTAATCAATGACTCTGCAGTAGGATATATTCAGGGCGCAAAGTTTATGGATCCGGAGGTAAAGGTATTGGTTTCCTATGTAGGCTCTATGTGGATTCCGCAACAGCAAAGGATCTGGCATTGACCCAGTATGCTAACAATGCGGACACCGTTTTCGTAGCAGCAGGTCCTGCCAGTGTAGGGGTTATCGAGGCTGCGGCGGAAAGCAAGAAGTATGTCATCGGTGTAGACTCCGACCAGGCGGAAGCTTATGCCGGAAAGCCTGAGCAGGAATACATCATTTCCTCCGCCATCAAAAATGTGGGAGAGAGCCTGTATCTTTCCGTGGAAAAGGCGGCAGAGGACAAGCTTCCTTCGGTGAGGCGGAGGTGCTGGGCCTTAAGGACGGCGTAGTCGGTATTGCGGAAAATGACATTTACAAGAAGGAAGTACCGGAAGACGTACAGAAGAAGGTAGAGGACGCAAAGCAGGATATCCTTGGCGGCAAGGTGACTGTAGACACTGCTTACGGTATGGAAGAAAGCAAGTTAAAGAGCATTATCAGCGGCGAATAAATCCCGACAAAATCTTCGCTTGCCCGGCAAGCTTTTCCGGAGCGTAGAGTTGGCAAAGGCTTTGCAAAGCTTTTTCTAAAGAAAGGCTAAGTGGAGAATCAGTTACAGCATAGAATCAGGAATATTAACAGGAGGAACTGTGGAAGTCATAGCAGGAAGAGGACTTTACCAGATCTATCCCGGTGGCGTTTTGGCCAATGAAGACGTGAATCTCTCCGTGGAAAAAGGAGAGATTCATGCTTTAGTAGGGGAAAATGGAGCAGGCAAGTCCACATTGATGAAGATGCTCTATGGAGAAATCGCCCCACCAAGGGGAAAAATACTGGTAAAGGGAGAGGAAGTGGAGTTTCATTCCTCCAAAGAAGCCATGGAAAAAGGCATCGGCATGGTACACCAGCATTTTATGCAGATTCCTTCCATGACGGTGGCGGAGAATCTGGTGCTGGGAACCGGCAAGTCTTTATTTGTTGACCGTAAAAAAGCGGTGGAGGAATGTAAGGCACTTTCCGAAAAATACGGTCTGCAAGTGGAGGCGGAAAAAAAGGTTTCCGACATCTCCATTGCCATGCGACAGAAGCTGGAAATATTAAAGGCGCTTTTATAGAGGAGCGGAAATCTTTATTCTGGACGAGCCCACAGCGGTGCTGACGCCCCAGGAAACCGAGGAGCTTTTTGTGCAGCTTCGGAGCTTGCGGGAAAAGGGGCATACCATCCTCTTTATTTCCCATAAATTGCAGGAAGTAAAGGCTCTTTGCGACAGAATGACCATTCTTCGGGACGGAAAGACCATGGGAACCTATGGGGTGGAAAGCCTGTCGGAGGCGGATATTTCCCGACTGATGGTGGGAAGAGAAATTCGTCTGGATATCGAGAAAGAGCCCTATTTTCTCCGGGGAAAAAGGTCTTTTCCGGGAAAAACATTTTCCTGCAGGGAGAGGGGGAAAGGCGATTTTACAAAATCTGTCCTTCTCTCTTTCCGAGGGAGAAATTCTGGGGATTGCCGGTATTGACGGAAATGGACAAAATGAGCTTTGTCAGGTCTTGGTGGGAACGCTTCCGGCAAATGGAGCAACGCTTCAGCTCTTTTCCCAGGACTTTTCCGCATTTTCCGTACAGAAGCGACAGGATCTGGGAATTTCCTATGTGTCGGAGGATCGCTTCCTTTACGGCTCTGCGCCCAAGCTTAGCTTGGAGGAAAATGCCATTTCCCGAAGCTATAGGGAGAAGGCGCTTTTTTCCTTCGGACTTCTAAACAGCGGAAAGATTCAGGCCTTTACCAAGAAGGTGCTTTCGGCCTTTTCCGTAAAATACAAAAATACCAAGCAGGATGTGAAATCCCTTTCCGGCGGAAATGCCCAGAAGCTGATTTTCGGACGGGAATATGAGGCCAATCCCCATTTGTTCATCTTAAATCAGCCCACAAGGGGAATTGATGTGGGCGCCATTGCCTTTATCCGAAAGAAAATTTTGGATATGCGGAAGAATAAGAAGGCGGTGCTACTCATTTCCGCAGATCTTACGGAGCTTCTGTCCCTAAGTGACCATATCCTTGTGATGCATGAGGGGCGTTTTGTGGGCTATCTGGACAATGACGGCAGTCTGACGGAGGAGGAGCTGGGCTTATATATGCTGGGAGTTAAGGAAGACAGTCAGGAGAGAATAGGAGAGGCTTATGAGCAGTAAACAACAATTTCAGCTTTTTCGTTTTATCCTGGCACTGGGGATTTCCCTTGGCATTTCCATGCTGATTATCTTTTTGGTCAGTAAGGAGCCTTGGACAGCCATTTCTTATCTGCTCTTAGGCCCCTTTGGCAGTATGCGGCACTTTCTTTCCATCTTTGCCCAGGCCACCCCGCTGATTTTTACCGGGCTTGCCCTAAGCCTTTGTTTTAAATCGGGAAACTTTTCCATGATTACGGATGCCTGCCTCTATATTTCCGCGGTACTTACCGCGGCCTTGGCCATCCGCCTGAGCCTGCCCTTCCCCCTGCATCCCTTGGTGATTTTGCTTTTGGCGGCAGTGATGGGAGGCATGATCGGAAGCCTGCCTGCATTGGCGAAGCTGTATTTTAAGGCCAATGAACTGGTTACTTCCTTGATGCTAAACTATGTCTTTTTCTATCTGGGACTCTTTACCATCAGTAAATACTTTGCGGATCGGGAGGCGGGAACCTTTGCTTCCTTAAAGTATGCCAAAACTGCGGTACTGCCGATTTTGGTGAAGGGCAGTAAGCTGCACCTGGGCTTTTTCCTGGCCCTGCTTTTGGCGGTACTTTTCAGCATTCTGCTGTACAAAACCCGCTTCGGCTATGAGCTTCGGCTTTCCGGAAGCAATCCTTCCTTTGCGAAAATGGTGGGCATTTCCTCATCAAAGGTGATTCTCCTGACCCAGGTTCTGGCGGGAATGGTGGCCGGCCTTGGAGGCGCGGTGGAGCAAATGGGCATGTACCAGCGTTTTAACTGGCAGGAGTCCCCCTCCTATGCCTGGGACGGGGTAATTATTGCCATTCTTTCCCGAAACAATCCGGCGCTGGTGCCCTTTTTCCGCCCTTTTTCCCTGGCCTATATCCGTGTGGGAGCGGATATCATGTCCAGAAAGTCCGATGTGCAAAAACGAACTGGTAGCTTTGATTCAGGCCTTACTGATTCTCTTCGTGACAGCGGAAGCCTTCCTCTCCGGTTGGGAGCATAGAAGAGAAGTGAAGGAATCCTGGTCGCGGCGGATACCGCCCTGCCGGTGACAGAGCATAGGGCCGGCGACCGCAAGCGCCGAGCCTGTAGCGATAAAAAGCAGATTTAGTAGAAGCGAGCCGGCGAAAGAACAAAAGCTGAATTAGCAGAAGCAACCGGGTCGGTAGCGGCAACAGCTGATTTGCTAGAAGCAAGCGGGGCGACAGCAGAGAAAAGTGATTCAGTGGATGCGGTTAAGACGCTGTCGGAACCGGGAAAGGAGGAGGCGTAATGGGAGAACTGCTATCCATTTTGGGGAAAGGAAGACTTTTACTTTTGCCATGCTTCGTACCGCAACACCGGTACTCCTCACCACACTGGGAGCCATGACCGCCTCCAGGGCAGGAGTCAGCAACATTGCCTTTAGAGGGACCATGCTTTTTGCCGCCTTCTTCGGGGTGATTGTCAGTGCCTTTTAGCCAAAGCGCCCTTTTGGGCTTTTTGGCGGCGGTAGGGATTGGGCTTTTGATTTCCCTGCTTTTGTCCTATTTTATTGTGGAGTCAGATTCAATGGAATCCTTTCCGGTATCGCCTTAAATACCTTGGGCTTCCGGAGGAACCATCTTTCTTTTGTTTTTGATTACCGGGAGAAAAGGGAGCTCCACTTCTTTTGCACAGCTTAAAAACTTCCTGCTTTAAATATCCCCTTTGATAGAGAACATTCCCTTTGTGGGAAAGATTCTTTCCGGACAGCATATCCTGACCTATGTGAGCCTGATTTTGGTTTTTTTGTGATTGCTACCCTCTTTTAAGAAGAGTCGTCTGGGGAATGGAAATCATCGCTGTGGGAGAGAATCCGAAGCGGCGGAATCCCTGGGGATTTCCGTAAAAAGAGTGAAGCGGACAGCACTTCTCATCAGCGGAGCTTTAACCGGTATGGCAGGAGCCTTCTTTCCATGGGCTATGTGGGATTGTTCTCCGCAGGAATGACTGCGGACGAGGCTATATTGCTTTGGCCACCCAGGCCATTGCCGGAGGAAATGCTCATCTGGCCTTCCTCGCTTCTCTGCTTTTCGGTTTCTGCCAAAGCATGGCCAACTACCTGCAAAACACCGGAGTACCACTACAATTTATACAGCTAATTCCCTTATCTTAGTATTGTGGTAGCATACTGCGCTTATTGTAAAGCGAAATTGAAAAAGATAATATTGAAATGAAATAAAGTTTATCGGATGCGGATTGTCTCGGAGGGTAAGTCACTTCTATTTGATAAGGGAACCTTATAAAGATAAGTAAATCCGGTTAGTAGGGACACTTGAAAGGGAGCTGTAAAAAACAAAATAAGAAAGAATTTTTCGGCAATATAGGTCTGAATGTGAGGCAATCTGAGCCCATTGAAACTTACCGAAATTCGGCGAAGTGAAGGATTGTAGTAATCAAATATCTGAAGCGAAAGATGCAGTATAGGCATGAAAGAGAGCAATCTGAGCCCGCCGGTACTTGCGAAAAACAAAGGTACTGTAGTTTTTCGCTTAGTACCGCTGCAGGGCGAGGTTAGCGGGAGCGTGCTCGATTTCATGCCTATACTGCATCTAAGCGCATATATTTTTCAAATTCCTTCACTTTGCCGGCGAGGCCATCGAGAGCGTGCCCCCACTTATAGACCCTACACTGCATCAGAGCGAGTCTTTAAAAATCAAAAAGAGAAACTATTTTTGTACAGTTTCTCTTTTTCTTGGCCAAATTTTTAGAAAAATCCATAGTATTTTTGTAGGATATTTACAAAAACAAGGGGGAAAAGAAGAAAAATAGGCAGGAATAAACATTAAATTCGCATACAAATACACGTAAAATAATGCTTTTTCATTAATTAAATTATTGGATAAATTAAATTTAAATTAATATAAAAATAGAATTATATTGACAGGAAAGGCCAAACTAACTATTATTTATCTTGCAATTTCTTCTAATTTTTATTATTTTAATAAAAAAATTTAAAAGGGTATAAATCGTGTTTTAAGAAAGAAAAAAATTGAATAAGGATATCTCGGGAAAAACCGAACCCTCTTTGGAAAAAGGAAGGGGTTAGAGGGCGGTTTTGGCATTTTTCGTAATGAGGAAAGGAGTGTGCATGACCTACGCAGAGGAGCAAAAGATTGGTTGAGGAGTTAAAATCCTTTATTTCTTCGAACTTTGTTTTTAAGCCAGATTGAAGATGACGTGTTGGAGGAGAAGGTGAAGGAAGTGGTTGCCCAGAGAATCGGCAACTCTTACTGCTCCGTGGAGCAGAAGCTCTCCATCGTTCAGCAGGGTTTACGGAGCCATCAGAGGCTTCGGCCTTTTGGATGCCATTTTAAAGGATGAAAGCATTACCGAGGTCATGATTAACGGACCGGAAAAACATTTTCATAGAGCAAAAGGGACATCTCTTCCAGCTGGATCGGCAGTTTGAAAGCGAGAAAAGGCTGGAGGATATTATCCAAAGAATCGTTGGATTGGCAGGACGTGAAGTAAACCAGGCCAATCCTATTTGTGATACCACCCTGCCGGACGGCTCCCGTGTCAACGTGGTGCTTCCCCCCATTGCCCTCTGCGGCCCCACCATTACCATCCGTAAGTTTTCCAAGGAGCCGATGACCATGGAGAAGCTGATTCGCTTCGGCTCCCTCACCAAGGAAATTGCGGAGAAGCTTCAGCTTTTGGTGAAGGCTCGTTACAACATCTTTGTCTGCGGCGGTACGGGTTCCGGAAAGACCACCTTCCTGAATGCCCTGTCCAACTACATTCCAAGAGACGAGCGTGTTATCACCGTAGAGGATACCGCAGAGTTACAGATTGAAAATGTAGACAACCTGGTACGTTTGGAAACCAGAAATGCCAACTCCGCCGGCGTGGGGGAGATTTCCATGACGGATTTGATTAAGTCCTCCCTCCGAATGAGACCGGACCGTATCGTTGTGGGAGAGGTTCGTGGTCGGGAGGCGCTGGATATGCTGCAGCCATGAACACCGGACATGACGGCTCCTTTCCACGGGACACGCCAACTCCACAAGGGATATGTTAAGCCGTTTGGAAACCATGGTGCTGCAGGGTGCGGCAAATGTGCCATTGGAAGCCATCAAACAGCAGATTGGTTCTGCGGTGGACATCATCATTCACCTGTCCCGTCTCAGAGACCGTTCCAGAAAGACCATGGAGATTACGGAGGTTTTAGGATTCCATAACGGAGATTCTTCTGAACCCCTCTATGTTTTTTTGAGGAGGACGAAGAAAGTACCGTTACCAAGGTACACTGGCGTTTTGAAGCGGACGGAAAAATAAGATGCAGAAGGATTTTAAGCTTCGTCTGGCGGGAATCAATACGGTGATTTAAGAGCTTTGGAGGGACAAATGTTTTTTCGGAAAAAGAAGGAAAAGGAACCGGCAAGCTACCTTTCCCCTTTGGGAACGGAGCTGACCAATTACAACGTATATTATCTAAATTTCAGGGAAAAGCTTCAGGCCTTTGCTATAGCGCTGTTCATCGGCGGTGCGGTGAGTCTGGTGTTTTACGGCAATCAGTTTTTGGATGCCACAGGAAGGGCTACGAAGGCCACCATGTACGGAAATATCGTCATTTTCCTGCTGGTGGGAAGTCTCTGCGGCTTCTTCTTTCTTCCGATTCGGGCCGGTCAATGTAAGGAAAAACGGCTGAAGGAATTAGCCAGACAGTTTAGAGGCTTTTTGGAATCCTTGGCGGTGGCGCTGGCCAGCGGAATGAACATGCACGATTCTCTGGACAGCACCTATAAGGATATGGTGATGGAATTCGGAGAGGATGAAAAAATCACCAAGGAAACCGCGGAAATGATTTTAGGCTTGCGAAACAACTTAGCCATTGAGGACATGATGCTTTCTCTGGGAAAGCGCAGTGCCAACAAGGATATTGAGAACTTTGCCATCATTTTCAATGTAAGCTATCGGGCCGGCGGAAATATCAAGGAAATCGTGCGAAGAACCGCGGATATTATCGGAGAAAAGATGGAAATCAGTGAGGAAATCCAGACGGCGATTTCTTCCAATAAGATTCAGTTTACCGCCATGATGATTATCCCGGTGGTGCTTACGGGAATGCTTAGAGGCATGGGCTCCAGCTTTAATCGAAGCTTTTCTACGCCCATCGGAATTGTTGCGGTGACCATCGCCATCGGTATCTTTGCGGGAGCCTATGTGATGGGACAGCGGATTATGCAGGTGGTGAAGTAAGAAGGGGAAAAATGATGCGAAGCATAGCAATGATTTTAGGAACCATTCTGGCAATTTTTGTTCCTGATTCAGCTTTTTTTCGGGGACAGAAGTACGAAGAGCTGGTGGAGGGTTTGGAGGAAAAGGAATTTCCTTTAAAAGATATTTATACTGTTGATTTAGCTGGGCAGAATTACCGCCTCTTCGCTTGAGAGGAGTACTTTTCGAGCGACTGGAGCAAAACGCCAAGGTCTTATACGGAGAGATGTGCGGAATACTATGCCAATGTGTATTACGCCATGGCCCTTAGCTTTTTCCACTTTATCTTATGCTTTGGCTGCCTTTTGGCAGGCTGGCAGGATAGCAGGAACTTCTTCTATCTGGGCATCTTTCTGGCGATTGTGGGCCTGATTTACGGCTGTGACTCCATGCGACAGAAGTTGGTAAAGAGAACGGAAAACTGCGAGACGGAGCTTCGGAGGTAGTTTCCACCATGGCGATTTTGGTGAACTCCGGCATGATCCTTAGAGACGCCTGGAACATGGTGGGCGGCAGAGGGGAAGGGGATATCTACGCCCTGATGCGGGATGCCAGCGAAGATATTCGAAACGGCCATGCGGACAGTGAGGCTATCGCCAAATTCGGAAGAGCCACCAATTCTCCGGAGATTATCAAGTTTACCAGTGCCTTAATGCAAAGTATGGGAAAGGGTGCAGGAGAGCTGCCCCTCTTTTTAGCAAGACAGTCCAGTGACCTTTGGAACGAGAAAAAGCAAAGACTCTTACAAAAGGGAGAACAGGCTTCCGCCAAGCTCTTAATGCCCATCATGCTGATTTTCTTAGGCATTATTATCATTATTTTATCCTCCGCCTTTGCGGGAATTTCCCTGTAGGAGAAGCAATCGTAGAAGAAGCAATCGTAGAAGAGGCCACTGTCGAAAGAACAGCACTTTGGAAATTTGTAAGGAATAGAAACAATACAAAACCGGATATGGGAAAGGAATCAAAGGAAAATGATGCAAGGACTTATTAGCGGCGCTGTTTTCAGTATATGCAGCATTGCCGTGTATTTTCTCGTAATAAAGATATTTTTAAAGGGGCAGTCAAGGTCGTCCTTCTTAAACCCCTATGCCGTGATTGGTGCTCTGGCCTTTTTTTCCTTCCTGACAGGCTACTATGTGCGACAAACGGCGGTGCATACCCCTGGCCTTAGCCATGATTCTCTTTTTGCTTCATGGTTTTGGAATGGGCGGGGCTGGTGGATGCTTACACCATGAAGATACCAAACCTCTGCACCATAGTGCTTCTAGTGGGCAGAATCTTTTTTATGATTCCGGAGCTTCTGTTTTACAAGGGGGACTTCCCCATGATTTTACTCAATAGCTTTGTGCCTGCATTTATCGCTTTGATTTTATTGTGCCTCTTATATAAGATTTCCCGCTCCGGCTTGGGTATGGGAGACATCAAGATTTTTTTACCGGTCTGGCCTTTTTTTACAGGGAATGTACGGATTTTGCGTGAGCTTGCTTTTTCCTTCCTGCTTTGCGCCCTGTGTTCCTTCCGGTTTTACTGTTAAAGAAAAAAAGAAGCTAAAGGACGCCCTTCCCTTGGGACCCTTTTATCTACTTCGGTTTTGGCTTTGCAGCCATGCTATCTCTGATATAGAAAGGAGCAGCCATGACACAGACACAGATGGGGGTTGCCTTTGCCCTGGTATTGATTACCGGTATGGGTTGGTATAGTAAGATTTTCCGACCAGCAGAGACAGGTCAAACGATATCAGCAGGAAGTGGCGGAAGCCGCGGACTTTGAGAAAAGAGGCCTGTACCAAAAGGCAGGGAGAAAATTACAAAGAGGCTCTGGGCATTAAGAAGGAGGAAGCCATCTACGAAAAAGATGATGGATGCCTATGAAAAGGCCTATGAGGAAAAAGGAAGACCGCTACAAGGAATATATGGAGGCGGCAGAGATGGCTCAGGCGGCCTATCCGGAAAATCCGCATTTTGCTCTGGCGATTTCCCGACTGTACATTCAGAAAAACGACTATGCCAACGCCTTTTACTTTTTGGATAAGGCGAAAAAGGCAGGCTCCAAGGATAAGACCTTCCAAAAGGAATACCGGAAAATGCTGTATTCCTTCAAGACATTATATGGAAACTACAACAGCTACTATCCCCTTTCCAACGGCTTCTACGGGGTGAAAAACAAAGAGGGAGCAGGCTATATCCCGGCAGACGGGGAATCCTCCAACTCCCTAAAGCAGGAATTTGTAGGGCCTATTGGAGAGAAGGGCTATCGTCTGCTACGTAAGGACGGAAAAACCATTTTGATGGATAAAAATGAAGTAACGCAGGGTGTATTTTCCAATAAAAATCCCGAAGACATCGGCTACTATGCGGAGGACAGAATTCCCATCAAGGAAGAGGGAGAATACAGCTACTACAATGCCTTGGGAGACCGGCTCTTCGGCGGATTCTCCGAAGCCAGCCGTTTCCAAAAGGGAAAGGCGGTGGTGAAAAAGGCAAAAAGAGTCTTCTTTATCGATTCGGAAGGCAAGGAGCTGGAGCTTAAGTATACGGTAAAGGACGAAAAGGGTAAGGCGAAAAAAGACGAAAACGGAAAGAAGATAGAACAAGAACGAAAGTTCGAAGCGGTGCAGATCAATCCGGACTACAGCTTTATTGCCCAGGGGTCGCATCCTGGCCAAGGAGGACGGCGCCTACCATATCTACAATGAAAACTGGGAACAGATTTCGGACTTTTCCGCTGAGGAAGTGGACGGTATCGGAAAGGACGGCATTTTCGCCTTTTCCAAGAAGGGAAAATGGGGCTTTGCCAACCTGAAGGGAGAAGTGGTACTGGAGCCTAAGTACAAGGCGGCGAAGAGCTTCTCAGAAGGTCTTGCCGGTGTGATGGAGGACGACTACTGGGGCTTTATCAACTTAAAAGGAGAAATGGTCATTACCCCCAGTTCTTCGGCGTGGATTACTTCAACAAAAAAAGGCGTATGCATAGTGGAAACCACTCCGGAGGTATATCAGTTTATCAAACGAAATATCGTGAAGAAGGAAATCTTTACGGAAGACAGCAAGGAGGCTTCCAAGGAGGAGAAGGGCAAGGAAAAGGAAACAAACCCCGAAGAAACAACGGAAGCGGCAACAGAAGCAATGACGGAAACAGCCACCGAAGCGCCGACAGAAGGAACAGAAGCAGATCGGAAGCCCCGGCAGAAGGCGGGGAGGCAACGCCGGAAGCGGCACCGGAAGCCCCTGTAGAAGGGGGAGAAACGGCAGCGGCAGCTCCCACGGAAGGGGGAGAAGCACCCCCTGCAGAAGGAGGGGCTCCGGCAGCAGGATAGGAAGCAGATGGAAGGAAGATAGCAATCAATAAGCTGGAAAAGAGCAAAGGAGAAGGAAATGAAAATCAAATTAGCGATTTTTGGAACAGGACAAGGAATACTTACAAAGAATCGTAACGGTGTTTAGCACCCGCTTTGGAGAAAAAGTTTGAGCTGTATTCCTTTACCGACGAAGAACTGGCCTTGAAGACCGTTCGGGAGGTAAAGATGGATGTGCTGGTGGCGGATGCCTCCTTTGACATCAATACCGCCCTTCTTCCCAAGCAGTGCAGCTTTGCATACTTCGTGGAGTCTTCAGAAATCGAAAGCTATAAGGATGAGGCGGCCATCTCCAAGTATCAGAAGGCGGAGCTGATTTATAAGCAGATTTTAAGCCTCTATGCGGAGCGGATTCAGGGCATTACCGGTTTGAAAATCGGAGAAGATCCCTGTAAGGTCTTTGCCTTCGGCTCGGTAGCCGGAGGAACCGGGAGCTTCCACCATGGCGGCGACCTGTGCCTATCATTTTGCCCAGGCAGGGACACCGGGTTTTGTACTTGAATATGGAGCGCTACGGCTCGGCGGATATTTTCTTCCATGCCGGAGGACAGCTGGATATGAGCGATGTGGTATTTGCCTTAAAGGAGCAGAAGGCCAACTTTCGTTTAAAGCTGGAAAGTGCGGTTCGCCAGGATCCAAGAGGGTGTACTTTCTCCAAAGCTAAGATTGCCCTGGATATGATGGAGCTTTCCTTAGAGGAGAGACAGAAGTCGCTTCGGGAGCTAAAGCTGGGAGGCTCCTATGACATTATCATCCTGGACGGGGACTTCTCCATTGATGACGACAGCTTGGCGGTTTACCGGGGAGTGCACGGCATTGTCCTCACCGTAGACGGATCGGAAATCGGAAACGATAAGTTCCTAAGAATGCTCCAAGCCTTGCAGATTAAGGAGGAAAATTCCCCCGTTCCCATCATGAAGAGAATGTACACCGTATATAACAAGTTCAGTAATAAAACCGGCCAGAGCCTTCCCAAAATCGGCATTCGAGAGCTGGGAGGGGTACCAAGATATGAACACGCCGGAACAGAGGCGCTGGTGGAGACTTTGGCGGAGAAGACCTTCTTCGAGGAATTATTAAAGGAAAATATTTAAGAGCGGAATACGTAGAAGCTTGGAAATACACAGAAGTTCGTTGGCTAATTAAAGTAATAGAAGATAAAAAGCAAAAGAAAACAATCAGAAAGGGGAATAAAAATGAAGAGAAGAACACTATTAGGTTTTAGGCATCCTGGCTTTAGCTTTAGGGCTTTCAGCCTGTGGAGGAAAAGAGAAGAGTGCTCAGGGAGACAGCAAGCAGGAGGCAGACAGCGGTAAGGGAAATGAGAAAGCCAATGCCAAGGCAAATGAAGACTATTTCGAATGGATGGGAGAGGACTCCATTGCCAATCTGAATGAAGAGGGTTCTAAGCAGAAGGTGATTGTGATTCCCAAGCGGGCAAAGTCCTTTGACTCCGGCTTAGGACCGGATGATGATGTGCAGCTGGAAGAACTGTATTTTGAAAGTGATGACGATTTTCAGCTGGGCTACGGCCTGACTCTTTTGAAGAAGGTAAAGAAGATTGTGCTCGCTGAAGAATCAGACCTCCGAGGTCGACGTACAGTCTGACCATAACCTGGAAAGTCTGGATATTCCGGCAGGGGTAACTAGCATTGCTAGGTTCGGCTTTTTAGAGACTGCACCAGCTTAAAGGAAGTGAATTTCCTGGGAGAACAGTTAAAAGGTGATTCCGGACTCGCTTTTCTGAACTGTTCCGCACTGGAGAAGATTAGCATCCCCAATTCCGTAGAAAGTATTGAAGAAGCGGCATTTCAGGATTGTAAGTCCCTGAAGGAAGTTCACATGCCCAAGAATTTAAAGGAAATCGGCAGCGGTGCCTTTGCCGCGGATCCTGTGGATTCTTATTACTTCCCCAAGGAAATTGAAAATTTAAAAGGTGCTCTGGATTCCTTTGCTTCCACCGGAAAGGGCAATTTCTATGTTGTGAAGGATTCCTGGCTGGACAAAAACTTTGAGGATGTATTCGGAATCTTAGGAGAAAAAGCAGTACTACGATGGAGAGTAAAGCTTCAGCAATCATGATAGGCTTGAAATAAAGGAGAAGGAAAAATGAAGAGAAGAACATTGTTGGGATTAGGTATGCTTGCTTTTAGTTTTGGGACTTTCCGCCTGTGGAAGCAAGGAAAAAGCAGTGCAGGAGAAGTTAACAGGAAGCGGATAGCGGTAAAGATGGGCTAAAAAGTAAATGAGGACTATTTCCTTTGGTATGACGATCAGATTGATTCTCTAACAATGGAGGGAGAAAACAGAAAAATTGTTATACCTGCAAAAGCAAAAACTTAATGCGGGCTTGTTTTGGAGTCACCGGTTGTGAGGTAGAGGAAGTTTATTTTGAAAGTGATGAAGATATAGACTTGCAGAATGCTTTTTTTCCATACCGTCCAAATTAAAGAAGGTGGTGCTACCGAAAAAATTAACCGATATTGGGGAATTTAAATCCAGCAAGGATTTAGAAAGCATTGTTATCCCTGAGGGGGTAACATCGTTAACAAATTTGGCATTTGAAAAATTGTGTAAATTTAAAGGAAATCAAATTTGCCGGAAATAATTTAAAGGATATCGGAAAGTCCGCATTTGAAAAATTGTGAAAATTTAAAAGAAATATCACTGCCGAATAGCGTAGAAAATATCGGCGTAAATGCATTTAAAAGGTCGCACTTCTCTTACAGAGATTCATTTACCGAGCTCTTTAAAGACTATAGAGGCCGGCGCTTTTACCACGAAGAATCTAACTAAAGTGTATGCACCCGGTGATTTGGAACTGACAAAAGCTGATCCTACTGCCTTCCCTATCATTCCAAAACCAACGTTATATGCAGTGAAGGATTCATGGATGGATAAAAATTTTCACTCTGAAATGCTTCTACCCTTATTCGGGGAAATTGAGTATTACGAAGAAAAAAATAACAGAAGTAAAAGAATGTCCGTGTATTAAATGGGAAAAGCTTTAGTACATGGGAAATCAAGACAAGGAAAAGGAGTCAAGATGAGAAAGGGATTTTCGAGAGAAAGGGGAAGATGGCACCGTCATGATTGAATGGTCCATCGGTATGTTGCTGTGTATATTGATTGTGGTATTTTTCATAGGCTTTTAGCATGTATTTATATCAGAATGCAATGTTTCATGTAACAGCAAATGAGATAGCAGAGAAGGTGGCAGAAAACTATAAATATGATGAGTCTAAACAAAACTTGGACTTGGTGAGTGAACAAAATATTACAGATATTGGTGTTTATAGATATTAAAGCAAAAAACACAGCAAGAGTAGATGTTGCAAACAACAGAGCATCCAACTTTTTGAATAATCGATTAACGAAAGTCAGCTTAGCTAAAAAGTCAAGGCGGAATTCACTGTGAAGTAACTCGATATTTGGATGATATTGGGCGTCATCACATTGAAGTAAAGATGGATAAAGATTATAGCTTTTTATTCGGAGGAATACTAAAGGCAGTAGGAATTAAGGAAACGGAAAATTTACATGCCACTGTCGTGACTACGGATTATGATGCATTACAGTATGTTCATTTCGTTAAGTTTACCAAATATGCTGTAGACAAGGTAAAGGATAGCAGTGCAATTACCAAGGCAGCTAACAGCGTTATTGGAATCATATCTCGGTTTTTAAGGGGAGACAAATGAACGGATTGTTGAAAAAGCAATACAAAAAAATTCGTCGATTCATTAGACAATATGTAAATGGAGCAAAAGGCTTTTTATCTATATTTTTAGCATTAACAGTTTCACCTCTGTTGCTATGTACATTTATGTTTATTGAGTATGCAAGGTTTCAAAGCATAAATGAACTTATGCAGGAAATTATGGGTAGCTCATTGTTTTCCACTTTAGGTTCTTGACAGTTACTTAGAGGAGCGTTTTGATTTATTGGCAGTTGCTCAGGATGTGGATATTAACTCTTTGTATAATAATTATGCAACACAAAAATACTAACTCCTTGGGAAAAGCCGTTTCTCTCACCGGTACTCAAGCACAAGGTCAGCATGATTTTTGGAAAGGGGACATACTTAAGCAACAGCTTTATGAAGCCAGTGAAAAACCGGTATTGACACAGGCTTTGTGGGATGGGCTTAATATCGATTCTTTGATAGAAAAGCTGGGAGAAGTAAAGCAGGTAAAACAGTTATCGGCGATGGCGGATGTGGCAGATAAAGCTACACAGTTTGGAGATGATGCCACCAAGATGATTAAGGCAGGCTTAGACTCTATGACAAATCAACAACGTATACAGCTAATTTTGATAAGTATGATGTGGCAGCCGAAAATTTTCGGGCGGCATTGGCAGCGGTAGATGCAGCCAAATCATCAGGAGGCTCAGCGCTTGCTGCGGCTGAGCAAAATGCGGAAGCTGCGGCAAAACAATACGCTGAGGCATCGCAAGAATTAAATGATAGTTTGGGAGAGCTTTCGGAGAAGATTGGAGAGCTTTTTAGAAAGCTCCGGTAAATTAGCAGAGGATTTATTTCAGGTTCAAGACAGTATTTCCAAGTATAAACAAGCAGGGGCATCAGAAGGTGCTGAGTCTGTTGGTGCAGATGCCTACGGTTGGTTTAATATGATGTATGGAATGGTTGAAGACTTTAGAAAAACAAATGTTAGTGAGTCTTATCAAAGCCAAGTCAATGCAGAACAAGCAAAAATTCAGGACACAGACAGAGAGCTTATGACTTTTTGTGGTCGCAGGACAGGGAGCATCTGCTATGCTATCCGATCCTTACAAGCCGGTTCAAGTTAGTAGTTTCAAAAGAAATATTGCTGAGCAGCTATTGGATTTAAAAAACAGGCTAAATCATTCTGCTACAGATGATAACGAAGGAATTCAGGAAATCAAAGACTTTGCAGATCTTATGAAAGATATTTTAGATTTAAAAAGTTTTATACGATGGAAATTTAAATTCTCAACTGGATACAAGTGTTTTGGTACATACAGATTCCTTTGACACTTCAGGCTTACTTACAGCATCAAGTTTGGCAGGAATCATAGATGATTCTGTAGAATTTTTTTGGATGGAATAAAAATGCAAATGTGTTCAAGGCGATTACAAAGCTGGTATCGTTCCTAGTTAACTTAACAACATTTTTAGTTGGCGTTATTGCTTGGATTGCAGAGCACTTTGTAAACCTTGTGAGGTTTTTGGCACAGCCTAAAGAATATTACCATGCATTTCTACTATATGGGTACGTCGCCTATAATTTACCGAATAGAACTACCCTATATGGAAGGATCAACTCTAACTGATTATGAGTTTAAGAAAATTTTTAATCTAGCCGGAGGAAACTATAGCGCAGAAACAACAGGAAGCTTAAAAGATGTTGTGAACATCCAAGATAGTAGTGGTTCTGACCCCATGCTTAAAGGAGCTGAATTAGAATATATGTTGACTGGTGCTAATTCAGAGTATGCGCGACAGGCAGGAGCATTCTTTGACGGATATATGTTCCGTTTAGCCAGTGACTCTGTTGCGGTAGTTCGTTCGGACATCTTGCAGGCTTTGTCGGTAACGGGACCGGGACGTATTGCGCCTACTATTATTTTCTTAATAATTGAGCCACTGTTAGATATGATAGTCTTGGTCAACGGAGGGAAAGAACCACTATTTAAGGAAGTGGCGTATCTATCTTCCAGAGGGTTAATTTACTTAGGAAAAGACTTATGGAATTGCACGAATATATCAGATCGAATGAAAGAACAAGTGAATGGGCAATTTAAAAGAGAAGTTGACGGTATCAATGCTGAAATTGACAAGAAGGAAGAAGACGTGCTAAAAAAACAGTACGGGAAAAAGATCTTGTAAAAACATGGAAGTCAGGGAAGCACTGCAGAAGAAAAATGAAGGAAGAAAATGGTTATTTCTTGATGGACTATACAGGACATGGTGCAATACTGCAAATACTATGTACACCTTTAGAAGACTACTCCAAGCGAATACAGAATATTATTCAAATGGAGGCAAAAGAGTACTATAAAGGGAAGTCTAGTTTTTCTATCGATAAGGCGTATACAAGTATTCATTCCAATACAGAGTATCACTTAAAGCCATTTATGGGATTAAGTCCTTCATTAACAGGTGGATTTCCCATGAAAAAGGAAAGAGATTTAGCATATTAAGCGGAGAGGACATACAATGGAAAAAAAGAACGATGAACAAGGTTCCGTTACCTTGGAAGCGGCAATTATTCTTCCGATTTTTTGTGCTCTGTTTATGGCATTAAATGGATTTTTCTTCACTTTTAATGCACAAAACCAAATATCTCATGCGTTAATTCAGTCTGCAAGCAGTTTGGGCTTAGATCCATATCTTAACGAAAAAATAGATTCCGGTTTAGATGGAGCTCATGGATTCTGGGGAGGATTAAGCGATGCGCTTTTAGATGGAGTTAGGCGCTTGGCTACAGACGGATATTTCACTAGTCCCAATGATTGGTACTCTTCCGGAGGAGGGGCGGCGAATGCGGTTATTGGTAGTGATGACGCAAAAAAGCGGTTTATTGCTTACCTAACCGGTGATGGCTCAGAAGCCAAGGCAAATGATAAGCTCAAGCATTTCGGTATTGAGGGTGGACTTTCCGGTATGCACTTTACCGCTACAAATGAAGGCGGAGATGTAGTGCTGAAAGTAAATTACCGTATGGGTGTCTGGTTTGACATGTTCGGAAAGAAAAAGATGGAAGTTACACAGAGCGCAAGAGCAAAGCTTTGGGGGCGTAGACGGAAAAATAGCAGGAAAAAGGAAGGAATAGTATGAAAGAATTCAAATACGAAAACCAAGGAGCCAGCAGTTTTCTGGTTTATCAGCTCAAGGAAGAGGATGTGCTGGACAATATCAGTCTGAATATGCTTACCAGCAACAAGGCCAAGGGACTGGCCTCTACCAACTATATGCAGATGGATACACAGCGTTTTATCCGCTACACCATTACCGGAAAGATTACGGCAAACCAGTTCTTTGCCCGGCCGGTAACTAAGCAAAGCTTTATGGGGATTTTCAAGGGAATCACGGAGGCCATGGTATCCGCAGAGGAATATATGCTGGATCCGGCCTGCATCCTTTTGGATTTGAACCAGATTTATACCGATGTATCCACCGGGGAGACGGAGTGCATCTGTCTTCCTGTGGAAAATGAGAAAGAGCAGAAGGATCAGAGAGAATTCCTGAAGTCTGTAATGTTCCAGGCACAGTTTGAGAATCCGGAAGAGGGAAGCTATGTCACCAGAATCCTGAATTACTTAAACAGTATTCCGGTATTTTCTTCACTGGATTTCTTGAACCTGTTGACAGAGATGGAACGGGAAGGAAAGAAGGATAGAACACCCTTGCTCCGGCAAAGAAAGGAAAGCCTGCAGAGGGCGTAGCAGAGTTCGGAAATGCCGTTGCCAATTCTTCCGTAGCGGGAGCGGCGGCAAGCTTTTTCGAGCAATCCTCCCTATCTCCTGCAGGAGCTCTTAAGCAGGAAAATGCAGTGGAGGAAGCCATTCCGGATATTCCCGTACCGGATGATATTCCCAGGAAGAAAGAATCTCTTTTTCACCTCTTACAGCATTACAACAACAACAGAGCCAAGGAATATATGGCACAGCAGAAACAGCTGAAGGCAAGAAAAGAGGCTTTAAAAAAAGATTGAACTGGCGAAGAAGGGCGGAAAGAAAAAATCCGTCGCCTCCCTCAATCTTCCCGGAGGAAAGGCGAAGACCGCTTCTGCCGCACTGAAGGCGAAAAAAACCGTCTTCCGGAGGATTTTCCTTCCAGGTTCCCGGAAAGGAGTCCGGAAAAAGACAAGCCGGGGAGGATCTGTCCGGGATAAAAAGCTTGCCCAATGCCCCGGTAACTAGCCAAGGCAATTTCACAGGGAATCCCAAAGTCAGTGCTCCGGTCGGTTCCGGAATGAATATCCCGAAGAGCAATCCTTCGGTCGGTTCCGGAATGAATATCCCGAAGAGCAATCCTTCGGCAGCGAAGGGAACTTTACAGCCGGCCAAGCCAAGCCCCCTGTTTTCTAATCAGCAAGAAGCTGTGGGAAATGGAGGAAGAAACTTCGGAGACACTACGGTTTTGCATAGTGGCTTTCGAGGGGAGGAAACCTCGGTATTAAACTATACCAAGGCACCGGACACACCGAAGCAGCCATACTTGCTTCGCATTAAGAACGGGGAAAGGATTCCTATTACAGGCAACATTTTCCGTTTGGGAAAAGAAGAAAAATTTGTGGATTATGTGATTCATGACAATGAGGCAATCAGTAGAAGTCATGCCAACATTATCAGCAGAAACGGACAGTATTTTCTGCAAGATAACAATTCCACAAACCATAGCTTCCTAAATGGACAGCAATGCGTAAGCAATGTGGAGCTTCCCTTACAGGACAAGGCAAGCATCTCGTCTGGGGGAACGAAGAGTTCCAGTTCCTCTTGCTTTTAAGCACTAAGTCGTTCATGGTAGTAGCCTTAGGTTACTTTTTAAATAAATATCAAACACTATCACACAAGAGCACCGAATCGGTGTCTCGCTGAGAGAAAAGGAGTCTTTATGACCAGACTTGATGACATGATTTTTAGCAACAAAAATTCGCGGGGAGAAGGCTGTAGATCGTTTCTTCCATGAGGAGAACGGAGACACAAACTTCATCTCTATGCTGATTCTTATTGCAGTAGCTGTATTCTTGGCAAGTGCATTTAAGACAGTAGGTAAGGAACTTTTGGAGCTGGTAGGCCAGAAGGTATCTACCTTCATCAACAGCACTGCTAACTAAGCCGAAGGAAAAATTGAATATGGGGTGCAATAAGAAAGAATACGAAGCTCGAATCGAAAGGGCAAAGCTCTTCGTTCAGGCATAGTAAAGCTTAAGGCACCAATCAGGAGAAGACACAGCAGGATGAGTAAGCATTTGCTTTAAAAACGTCTTGTTGGAAAATGTGTCTTTCTCCCATCAGGGAAAGGCTACTACCATGAAATTTTAACCTTTCCCTGAAACTATATAAAGAAATAAGCGTATAAATAAGTGCAACGATAGGTATAGAGATATGTATAGAAATAAATATAAAAAAATAAGTATAAAAGTACGTATGAAAAATACGTATGAAAATAAGTATGGAAACAGAATCATTATAGATTGTGATAGAGCTTTATAGTTTGTTATAGAAAGAAGTAAAAGATTCTCCTAAAGAGAAAAATATAGTGTAAGAATACATTGGAAAATAACAGGGAAAAAAGGATAAACAAGATGAGAAGAAAAACATGCTGGCTTTTAGGGACTGAGTGCAGTACTTTGCACAGGGCTTTTTGCCCTGCAAGCTATGCGGATATTTTAGACAATAAGGATACTTACGTTCCGGAGGTAGAAAAACTGCTGAAACAGCAGGAACTGTAGAAGGATTAGACGATTTTCCGGAAGAGACTGCTGTGGAAGGGAAAACTGCGTCCATAGAGGAAGAAGTACCGACTACTGAAGCGGAAGACTCAGAGGAACTTGCTGAGCGAAAGGGGGAGTCTACAGAGGACTCTACAGAAGGCTCTACAGAAGATATAAGAGGAACAGATTCTGCTCCGGTAACCTCCGGATATTCAGGATTTAGAAGTGCTGCAGTGACAAAACCACTTGATAATAAGATTGTAACTTTGCATGTTTCATTTGAAGATTGGGATTTTCCCTGCAAGAGATCACATGAAAAGTGCTTCGGGAGAAAAAGGTAAATGTAACAGGTATTGCCTTAAGAGGAGGAGGAGCTGGAGTTATCAACAATCCTAGCCCGGATCTTTATAAAATTCTCCCGGAGAGGGAAGTGGAAAAGAAAGTAAATGGTCAGTGGGTTCCTTATAATCGTAACTACTTTACCCCGGGGGAGTATCACTATGTATATACAATTGCTGAAGGAAAAAGAGTCCATATTATCTTTTGCCAATAGCTGAACAGGACGGAGATGGAAAAACTTACTTATACAAGAGTTTCTATGGAAGAAAGGTATTTTTATCATAGAGGGGTACATAGTTATTATCAGGACAATTTGAAAGCTACGCAACGGGAAGATGCAAAATATAAATATTATACCTTTGAAAGCGAAACTTTTACCGTGAAGGAAGCAAAGATTATGGCGAAAGTATATCTCCGTTCCAGCTTTGACATCCATAATGTTAAGGCGGGCGATACTACGAAGAGGGCAACACTTCAAGTGGAGAAGGTTGTCTTAAAAGATGGTACGGAGCTTCTGCCTAAGGATTTACCACAGCCTTTTCTTATGAATTTTCGTAACGATTTTTCCCGAAAACCTAGACCAGTATAAACTCTATTTGGAAAGCTATCCGAATGAAGCGGGAAAAAACGGAAATCTCAGATTTACGCAGGAAGAAGACAGAATTTTTCCGGAAGGTCGTTATAAGGTACTATATGTGATACAGCCTTATTATACAGTGGATAACTATCGTTTCCTGGTGTCGGAGACTGATGATAATTATGGTAAAGGCACAGAGATTTATGTAAATAATGAGCCCTATGAAGTCCGTAGGGTTATTCCCGATTATGAAATATCAACCATTACAAAAATAACTTCTCCTTTCTTCGATGCGGTAAAAAGTAGAGAAGAAAGAAAATCATTCCGGCAATACAGGCAATTCCGGTTCTGCCTCTAAAAGCTGTCTCCAGTAGTTCCGGTGGATCAAGTGGTGGCTCCGCTAGCTCAGGAGGAAGTTCCGGTGGTGGTTCCGGAAGCTTTAAGGTCAGTAGTAGCTTTTCAGGACAGGTACTTGGCGTAGACCGTTCTTTATCCGGAGGCCAGTGGATACAGGATGAAAAGGGCTGGTGGTATAAAAGACCGGACGGAAGCTATCCGAAGAACAGCTGGGGCTATGAAGCCTATAATGGAAAGTCTTACTGGTACTATTTCTGGATTCCGGCTATATGGCTACAGGCTGGGTAGAGGTGAACGGCAAAGAAATATTATCTCTTCCCAAACTCTGATGGATGGAAGGGTAGAATGCTCACCGGTTGGCAGTGGATTGACGGAAACTGCTACTACTTAGACTCACAAGGACAGAATGAGGGTGCTTTTTATAGAAACACCACTACCCCGATGGCTATGCAGTGGATGCGGAAGGAAGATGGGTAGTGAATGAGCGGTACAAAAACAATAAAAATTTCCACAAATGGATAGAAATATAGTATAATTTTATACCGTGAAATGGCAAGAAATAAGAAAGGACGATGGAGATGAGAAGAAAAACATGCTGGCTTTTTAGGAATGAGCTTGTATTTTGTGCAACAGCCACTGCTGTACCCTCTATGCCAATCCCTTAGACCGTCAGGAAAGAACTGTTTCAGAGGAAAAGGAAACAAGTGAAAATCAGGCAGAAAATTCTGTAGTAGATATAGCGGAAAATAAAAACGTAGATTCGGAAGAAGGAAGCAAAGAAAGCTTAGCGAATTTCCCGGAAGAAACGAAAAAATTCCGACTCAGAGGAAGCGGTGGAAGCAGTTGAAGAGACTGAGAATGCAGAGGTTTCATCTGAAGAGACTGAGAGTACAGAAGAAAACAGTATGGTAAAACCTCTGTCCTTGGGATACTCCGGCTTCCGTATGGCAAATACCAAGAGCTACACTCTTGATGATAAGATTCTTGTGATGAACTTGGAATTTGGTGGCGTGGAGTTTGCTGCAAGGGATCATATGGAGGTGCTTAGAAATCAACCTGTAAAAGTGAGCGGATTAACCATCAATAAGAATAACCACAGTGTTGACGACCCAGAAGAAAAGATTTGCAAGGTTCTTCCGAATAGGATTGTGGAAAAGAAGGTAGGAGGGGATTGGACCCGTTATAAACTGGACTTCTTTACTCCCGGAGAGTATCGCTATATTTATACCTTGGCTATGGGAAAAAATAGTCCCTACTATTTTCTGCCACAGGAGACTCCGGATAATGATGAACACTTTACCTATACTACGGTAGTCATTGGGGATCGTTTTAAGGATAACCAAAGTAATTCTTCCATTCTTGTTAAGTATTCCAAGTCCACAAGCGCAAGTGGAAAGATCCAAACTATAAATACTATTCTTTAGAAACGGATTCATTTTTGTAAAAAGAAGCATCAGTAAGGTATACTTAAACTCCAGCTTCGATATTCATAAGGCTAAGGTGGGAGACCCTATGAATAGTGTGATTCTGAATGTGGAAAAATTGAGCTTATAGATGGCACCACCGTATTGAACCCGGGAACTTCCGCAGAGCCTTTTTTGACGAGTTTTTACAGAGAATATCCTAAAGAATTAAACCGCTTTAAGCTCTTTTTAGAGAGCTATGTAAATGCACTGGCGAAAAAGGCGATGTTTGGAAAGCTCCAGAAGGGACTCTCTTCCTGCCGGACGATATCAGGTAAAGTATCTCAGCAATTTCATTTCACTGTGGAAAAATATCGCTTTCTTGTTGAGGGAACTGACGACGACTATGGTTCCGGCACGAAATTTTATGTCAATAATGAACTATACAGTAATAAGTCTTTGAAGTTACAGCGAGATTTAACAGCCGGTGCCGAACTGGTTTCTCCCTATTTTTGAACCTAAAAATAGAGAAAAAAAGGAGAATACTTCTGGTGGATCCGGCGGAGGCTCCGGCAGTTCAGGAGGCAGTTCTTCCGGTTCAGGTGGTTCCGGCGGCTCCGGAAGCTTTTAAAAGTCAGCAATAGCTTTACCGGACAGGTACTTGGCGTAGATCGTTCTCTATCCGGAGGTCAGTGGGTACAGGATGAAAAGGGCTGGTGGTACAAAAAGACCGGACGGAAGCTATCCGAAGAACAGCTGGGGCTATGAAGCCTACAACGGAAAGTCCTATTGGTATTATTTTAGATTCCGGCTATATGGCTACAGGCTGGTAGATGTGAACGGTAGCAATACTACCTCTTCCCAAACCCTGACGGTTGGAAGGGAAGAATGCTCACCGGTTGGCAGTGGATTGACGGAAACTGTTACTACTTAGACTCACAAGGACAGAATGAAGGAGCCTTTATAAAAAACACCACTACTCCCGATGGGTTTACAGTAGACTCGGAAGGAAGATGGGTAGTGAATGGAGTAGTGCAGAAACAATAAAATTCCCACGAATGGGCAGAGCTACAGTGTGATTTTATACCGTGAAATGGCAAGAAATAAGAAAGGACGATGGAGATGAGAAGAAAAACATGCTGGCGTTAGGACTGAGTGCGGTACTTTGTACAGGGCTTTTTGCCCCTGCAAGCTAGTGCGGATAGTATAGATACGAAGGATTCTTACGTACCGGAGGTAGAAACAAGCTCTGAAAAAAATAGCTTTGCAACAGCAAGTGCTGTAGAAGGCTTAGAAGATTTTCAGGAAGAGACTGCTGTGGAAGGGAAAACTGCGTCCATAGAGGAAGAAGTACCGACTACTGATGCAGAAGACTCAGAGGAACTTGATGAGCGAAAGGGGAGTCTATAGAGGACTCTAAAGAAGATATAGAAGGAACAGAATCTACGGTAATGACCTCCGGATATTCAGGGTTTAGAAGTGTCGCAGTGACAAAACTACTTGAAAATAAGATTGTAACTTTGCATGTTTCATTTGAAGATTGGGATTTTTCCGGCAAGAGATCACATGAGAGTGCTTCGAGATAAAAAGGTAAATGTAACAGGTATTGCCTTAAGAGGAGGAAAAGTTGGAGCCATCAACAATCCTAGCCCGGATCTTTATCAAATTCTCCCTACAAGGGAAGTTGAAAAGAAAGTAAATGGTCAGTGGGTTCCTTACAATCTCAACTACTTTACCCCTGGGGAGTATCACTATGTATATACACTGGCTGAAGGAAAAAGAGTCCATACTACCTTTTGCCAATAGCTGAACAGGACGGAGACGGTAAACTTGCTTTATACAAGTGTTTCTGTGGAGGAAAGGTATTTTTATCAGAAAGGGTACATAGTTATTATCAAGATAATTTGAAAGCTATGCAACGGGAAGATGCAAAGTATAAATATTATACCTTTGAAAGCGAAACTTTTACCGTGAAGGAAGCAAATATCATGACAAAAGTATATCTCCGTTCCAGCTTTGACATCCATAATGTTAAGGCGGGCGATACTACGAAGAGGGCAACACTTCAAGTGGAGAAGATTGTCTTAAAAGATGGTACGGAGCTTTCTGCTCAAGGATTTACCACAGCCTTTTCTTATGAATTTTTCGTAACGATTTTTCCCAAAAACCGGGATCAGTATAAACTCTATTTAGAAAGTTATCCGAATGAAGCGGGAAAAACGGAAAATCTCAGATTTACACAGGAAGAAGACAGAATTTTTTTCCGGAAGGTCGTTATAAGGTACTATATGTAATACAGCCTTACTATACAGTGGATAACTATCGTTTCTTAGTGTCGGAAACTGATGATAATTATGGTAAAGGCACAGAGATTTATGTCAATAATGAGCCCTATGAAGTCCGTAGGGTTATCCCTGATTATAATATATCAACTATTACAAGAATAACCTCCCTTTCTTCGATGCGGTAAAGGTAGAGAAGAAAGAAAATTATTCCGGTAATACGGGAAACTCCGGCTCTTCCTCTAAAGCGTGGTTCCTCCGGCTCTGGTGGTTCAGGAGGAAGCTCTTCCGGTTCCGGCGGCTCAGGGGAAGTTCCGGTGGCGGTTCAGGAAGTTTTAAGGTCAGCAGTAGTTTGACCGGACAGGTACTTGGTGTAGATCGTTCCTTATCCGGAGGTCAGTGGATACAGGATGAAAAGGGCTGGTGGTACAAAAAGAGCGGACGGAAGCTATCCGAAGAATAGCTGGGGCTATGAAGCCTATAATGGAAAGTCTTACTGGTACTATTTCCTGGATTCCGGCTATATGGCTACAGGCTGGGTAGAGGTAAACGGCAGTAAATACTATCTTTTCCCAAACTCTGACGGTTGGAAGGGCAGGATGCTTACCGGTTGGCAGTGGATTGATGGAAACTGCTACTACTTAGACTCACAAGGACAGAATGAAGGTGCTTCTCTAGAAACACCACTACTCCCCCGATGGGTTTACAGTAGACTCGGAAGGAAGATGGGTAGTGAATGGAGGGTGCAAAAACAGTAAAACAGCCATTATGTTTTATAGAAATGGTTATATAATCCATTTTAGGAAAAGCTAAAATAGAAAAAGACAGTAATTCTAAACAGAAATTCGACAATGCAAAAGGGTAAAGAAACCGAGATAGAAGAAATGCTTCTGTCTCGGTTTGTGGAAGAAGGAGTAATTTATGAAAAGCTTTATCTTGGGGAAGAGAGGAAAGAGGCTGATAGCCCTGTGCCTTGTTATATTACAAGTGCTTTTTCAATTTCCTGTAGAATGGAAAGCAGAAGGAAATCCAACGCAGAAAGATATAGAACTCCACTTTTTGTTTAAAGACCATGAGCAGAATCTGGCTCAAGCAGCAAAGGTGGAGGTCGAGCTTGTCATATACAAAAAGCTGAGGAAGCAGAAAAAGAAGAGACAGAGGAGACAGAGGAGAAGGAGCTGTCTTCTTCCGTGATGGATGAAGATGAGGAGGAAAAGGTATCAGCTTCTTTTATTGGAGATGAAGGTAACGAAAAGACTAGCTCCAGTACTTTCGGAATAGAACCGGACGGTAACTATACTAAAGAACAAGTCAACTGGGATGAGAGTGACGGATTCAAACACTATTATCCCAATTCGAAATATAGTGAAGATAAACCTTCTAACAAGATACATCCGACTTATGGAATTGTTCAGAAAGTTTTATTTTATACCGGGCAAACGAATCAAGATGGAGAAATTTCCCAGGAAATTCCGGCAGAGTATATGACCACAAACTATACGATAGAGATTCGTGTACGAGGCAGTAATAAGTCTTATGAAACGTCTGGTTTATATGAAGAACGTATTACGGATGGAAATTTACCGGATGACCTGTATAGAACTATAGAGCTTGAGTTGAATCAAAAAAAGAAAAAGCAGTGGCAAGGAAACTTAGTATTTCTTCCGGTAAATGATGTAATTTTGAAGGAGGGGGAAAGCGATCCTATTCCTTTGGAAGCATACTATCAAAAGGCCAGTGAGGAAGAGGGGGTAACGGTACCCCAAATAGAATATTACCTTGCGAATTCCAGGGGAGATAGAACGCGGATTTATGATCCTACTGCTTTTTCGGTTGATATTTCCGGACGATATACCATCATCGCCAGAGTACCGGAGGACGCCAATCACGTCGCTTTAGAAGCTGGTTGGAGTTTAGTTGTAAAAAAAGCTCTTTAATGGAGAAATCATTACAAATAAAAATATTACAATACCACTGGAAAAGGGTGAAGAGATTCAGCCGGAAATTAATGAGATGTTTAAAGGCAAGGTTCATTACTCGATTATCTCTAACATCAGTCATTCTATTGCTCTTGATGAAGCTAAAGGAGCCGTTAAAATGGTACAGGTCGGAAGAGCAACTGTAGAGGCACGAGTAGATGATTGGGTCGATGCAGGGGACGGCACGGTATATACGGTTAAACCGGAGCAATTTTATATAACGATTACCCCCGGGAACCAGAACCAATTTTCCTTTAGTTTAAAAGATTTTGGACAGCCAAGTGAAGAAGAAAGGGGAGGGAATAAGGTATTCCGGATACCGTGCATTACGGAAAGGAGAATCAGGAAAGAGGATGGACTTTAGGGAAACATTCTTTTCGCGTAAGTACCAGAGGCGCTACAGGCACGAGTGTAAGTTATAAGCTTGAAGCAGGAGAGGATATTGCTGATTTTAATGCACAGACAGGAGTCCTTACTTTTAAAAACAGTAAAGTTGGTCCCGTCCTAATATCTGCTACATCTGTTGACCCAACAGGCAATTATAATCCAAAGACCATTTATGCGGAGATTAATGTGGTTTATCCGGATTATTCCGATTATCTTCACATTCAAGAAGAAGCTAATGTCAAGGGCTGGAACAATAAGAATGTGAGGATTACTGCTCAAAATAATGGTAGTAAATATGCAGTATCTTATAGTGACTCCTGGGAACATGGAGATTGGGAGCCGGAGATTAATCTGAGAGAAGACAGTGAGTCTCCTGAGGGAAAGATTGTCTACATTAAAACAAAAGAGGGAATCGGACTGGGACTAAAAGAGGGAAAGGTTCTTGGAAAGTATAAGATAGACACTACCGAACCGGAGCTTTCTTCCATTTCCTATACGAAAGATAAAGAGTCCAGACTGAAAAGCCTAGGAGGCTATGGCTTCTATAGGGACACGCTTGAAGTAGAATTAAAAGCCAAGGATAAAACATCCAAGGTAGATACTTTCCGTTACCGTTATCTGCATCAGGATAGTGATGGTATTATTCGAACAGGGTCATGGTTAAAGGTTAGCGATGGTGATGAGAACTTTAGCAGACCGGATGAAAATACGGCGATTGCAAAAATCAAGATTGATCCTCAATTCCGAGGCAAGATTGAATATTATGCGGTTGATAATGCAGACAATAACAAGCTTGGAACGCACACTCTAATTAACGATGAGTTTTTGGTTGTAGATAGCAAAAAGCCGGAGGCTAGACTTCAGTTTACAGATTCGTAGCAAAAGAGTAGGAGACCATTTTTATTTTCAGAATCAGGGAATTTTAAGTCTTGGAGTGGAAGAAAAGAACTTTTTTCCTGAGGATCAGGATTTTTCTTTGAAGGTTTATAGCAGAAGAAATGGAGAAGACAAAGAAAGTTCCTATAGAGTGCAGGGCAATAGGGAAGCTCTCACCTTAAAGAAGAATTCCGCTTTCATTAGTGATGGAAGAGAGAGCTTGTTAGAGGACAATTCTACTTCCTTCGTGCAAATCATGCCTAATGGGGAACAGAATGATTTGACAATGAATTTCACCGAGGAAGGACATTATCGTTTGTCCTTTGCCTATAAGGATCCTTCCGGAAATCCTTTTAGAATGGAAGAATACTTTAGGATTGGAGAAGAATGGAGAACTGGCTATCACTGTGGATCATACAGACCCCTAAGATTTACTTTGACCCTTCTTCCGAAAGTGGTCAGGTACGGTACTTTGCGAAGGATGTCAAATTTACAACAAAGATTTTAGAAGAAAATTTTAGTACCAATGATACCCACCTTAACTATAATTTTCTTCCGGATACTGTGAAAAGTTCGCCTTCATCTCTGGCTACGCCGGTAAGTCCCAGCACTATGCTCGGGCGTATTCTTCATCCCCGTTCTCTGGCTTCGACAAGAGGCGTGCAACAGTTTAAAAATCATACGGTTACGTGGAAGAAGGAAAAGCTATCCGATTCCAACCTATATTCTTCTGAACTAAATTTCACAGAGGACGGACAGTATGAGGTTATGGTGGATACTACCGATCTTTCCGGAAGAAAAGCCAGCGCCTCCAATTTCCTGGTAGTGGATAAAACACCGCCTAAGATTCGGCTGACTTTATCCAATGACGGCTTGGCTAATGAGAAATACTTTAGAGAAGTTAGAAAGGGGCAAATCGAAATTGAGGATGCCAACTTGGATTTCTCTCCTCTTCAGGTAGAGCTTACTGTAAAGGATAAGGCAGGAAATTCCATATCCATAGATGATGCAGACCATTTAACCAATCTAGCTTACTGGACGAAGGCGGGGAATAAGTATACCTATCCTATTGAGTTTAGTAAGGATGGGATTTATCATATCAGTCTTAAGGTCAAGGATTTGGCAGGCAATGAAAATGCTCCCATAGAAGTAGGAGAGACAAAGGCGGCCTTTGATTTTGTGGTGGACAGAAAAGCCCCCACCGGTGCCTTGAAGATTGGTGATTGGGATCGTTCCAAGGATGGAACCCTTTGGACCAAGCTCCTGGATCGTATCAGCTTTGGTCGATTCAGCAATAAGAAGCAGGTCATTCGTTTGCAGGCGGAGGATAACCTTAGCGGTGTCGGGCTGGTGGAAGTTCTTCGAACAAGGGAGAAGATGAGTCTTGCAGACTTGCAGGCAAGTTCTGCCTTTAAGAATGTTACCAGCGAAGCAAAGGATGGTTACTGGTCCAAGGAAATCTCTCCCAACGAGACCTTTATTACCTATGTCCATCTGAAGGATATGGCCGGAAAATCAGTATTACCTAAGCTCTGACGGTGTGATTTTAGACCAGCAGAATCCGGAGATTCATATCACCTTACCGAAGGAAGAGGAGAAAAACGGCCTCTACAAGAAGGATGTGGGGGTAGGCATTTCCGTAACGGAGCCAAGCCCCGGAAACAGCTATGCCGGCTTAAAGGATGTGACCTATACCGTTTACAGGGACGGTATAGAAACCCAGGCAGGCTCTCTCTATCATTTTTCCAAGGAAGAGCCTCAGTTAAACGACTTAAAGAAGTCCTATGAGGATGCCCATGCCCTGACGATTCTGGCAAAGGACAACAACAGCAATGACGTGGTTCTGAAGATTAAGGCGGTGGACAATGCAGGCAATCAGACGGTGAAGGAAGAGCACCTGAGCATTGACATTACCAGGCCGAGGGTTGCCTTATCCTTCGACAACAATCGTGTGGAAAAATGAGTTTTATTTTAAAGAAAATCGAACGGCTACCATTACGGTAGAGGAGAGAAACTTCTCAGAGGATGCCTTCAAGATTTTGATTACAGACCCGGCAGAGGGAAAGGGTGCCAAGCTTTTGGAGGTGGAAAGGGATTCCTTCCAAAAGGTTTCCGGAAGCGGAGACAGTACCAGATGGGAAAGCCGTATTTACTTTAATAAGGACGGAGACTATCAGCTTTCCATCACCGGAGAGGACTTGGCCGGAAATGCCATGGAAGAGCTAGTCTATGCAGAGGGTACTCAGGCGACTTTTGGACTTTACCGTGGATAAAACAGCCCTGTACTCAGTGTAAGCTATGACAACAATACCCCAAACCATGAGTTTTATTACAAGGAAGGAAGAAGGGCGGAGATTTCCATTGAGGAGAAAAATTTCCGTTCGGATCTTGTGGACTATTCCGTGTTGAAGGATGGCGGCAGAGAGGGACATGGCAGTGCCCTGTCTTCCTTTAGCGGTGGAGAAGGTCGGGGCGTTTCCGAGCTTCATCATCAGGCAAGCATTTCCTATGAAGAGGATGGAGACTATCAGTTCAACATCCGGGTGAAGGATTTGGCGGGAAATGAGGCCCTGGCTTATCCCGAGGATCATTTTGTCATTGACAGAACGGCTCCCAGTCTGACGATTAGTGACATTTTGAACGAGTCTCGCCAATAAGTGGCGAGGTCAGTCCCAAGATTTCTTACGGGGATCGCTATCTGGATCAGGATGCCCTGTCCTTAAAGCTGATAGGAGAGGTACATGGAGACATGAGCTGTCTTCTCAGCAGGGGCGGAAGCATTTCCATAGCCAGAACGGATGCCTTAAATCTTCCTATGCAGAAGTCTATGGAGGAAACCGAGTCTCCTAAACAGAAGGAAGAGGAGAAAGAGGGCATTGTTTACCAAAGCTCCGCAGGGGGAGAAGAGGGAAATCTTTCCTTCCAAAACTTCCCGGAGGAGCCGGATACGGACGATGTGTACCGGCTTTTTGCAAAGATTGTGGATATGGCGGGAAATGAAACCACGGAAGAGCTTTTGGTTCTCCGTAAATCGTTTCGGTTCCACCTATCTTCTGTCCGACAGGGCGAAGGCTCTGCAGGGTACCTATCAGAAAGAGGGCGAAGAGATTCTGATTTCGGAAATCAACGCGGATGAGGTTTTATCTTCTGCTTTGACCTTATACAGAAATGAGGAGAAGCATGCCCTTTCCGAGGGGAGCGGAGTATCAGACTACTCGCTCCGGCGGAAACGGAAAATGGTATCGGGGAGATTATCTGATTAAGAAGGATAACTTTGACAAGGAAGGTCTGTATCATTTGCAGATTTCCTCTCAGGATAAGGCAGGAAACCTTGCCAGCACGGAACAGACCGAAAGAGGGGCGGAGCCCGCTTCGGTATCGACAGAACACCCCAGAATCCTGCTTTTCCAATGTGGACAATCAGGGGTATACCGTGGAGATGTTTTTAGATTTGGATTTATCCGTACAGGATAACCTGTGGCTGGAGCAGGTGGATGCCACCGTGGATGGAACGGAAGAACTAAGCTGGAAGGACAAGAGCTTGCAGGAAGCGGTTGCAAAGCGACAGCTTCCCTTACAGATTTCCGGAGAAAAGGGAAAACGGCATAAGCTTTTTAGTGGTAGCAAGAGATGCAAACCGGCAATGAAAGCCGAAAAGGAAGTTTCCGACTTCGTGATTACCAACAATCCTTTGCTTCGTCTTATTTCTCAGAAAAACTTTGCCAGAAATGCCGCCATCGCTACTGTGGCAGGCTTAATGGGATTGTCCTGCTGGTCAACGGCCCAAGCCTCTTACAGGAGCTTAAGCGGAGAAGACTAAAGGGAAGAAGATAGACGGAAAGGAGTGGAGATGGACTTTGTCACCATGGCAGTTTCTTCAGTGGGAAAATGTCAAGGAAGTCAACCAGGACTATTATTTCTTCGAACAGGGAAGAACGGAACGGGGAAATATAGTTTTTGCCATTCTTTTGCGATGGCATGGGCGGTTTGCAACAGGGTGAGTTCGCCAGCAAAACTGTGGTGGAGGCCTTTAAGGCCTGGGGAAGGAGCATTTACCGGACTATTCCCTGGGAGAATTTGTCGATGCGGAGATACGGAGAGAATGGACGGAACTGGTAAACCGTTGCAACCACTATCTTCATGCCTACGGCAGGAACGGGGCATCTCTGGGCACCACTTTACGGTCCTCTTGATGACGGAGGAGCGATATTATATTATGAATATTGGGGATTCCTGCGCCTATGCTTTTGGAAGCGGGCATCCGACAGCTTACAAGGGATCATACCGTGGTGCGACTGGGAGGTGGATCTGGGAAAGCTTTCCGCCTACGATGCGGAAAAAGGATTCTCGGCGAAATATTCTCCTGCAATGCATCGGGGCATCGGATCAGATTTATCCGGATTTCTTCTTCGGCGCACCGGAGCCAAAGGCTACCTATCTGCTTTGTTCGGACGGCTTTCGTCATGAGGTTTCCGGGGAGGAGCTCTATCAGGTTCTTCAGCGGAACAGAAGAGAGTCTTTGGAGGATTTGGAGGGCGCTAAAGATTTTACTGCGCTGGAATCTGGAACGACAGGAACGGGACAACCTTACGGCAATAGCCATCAGTACCATCTAGTCTTTGAGGAAGTTTAGTTAAACTATGCTGAAAATCGGTTCCGTTTTAGACGGAAAATATAAAATACTGAGTGAAATCGGTCATGGCGGAATGAGTACGGTTTATATGGCCATCAACGAGAAGGCCAACAAAACCTGGGCGGTAAAAGAGGTGCGAAAGTCCGGTGTAATGGACTTTGAAGCGGTGAAGCAAAGCTTGATTGTGGAAACGGATCTTTTGAAGCGCCTCCGCCATCCGAACCTTCCCACCATTGTAGACGTGATTGAGGAAGAGGATGTGTTCCTCATTGTTATGGACTATGTGGAGGGGAACTCTCTTAGGGTACTTCTGGAGGAGCAGGGAAGTCTTCCGGAGGACTATGTGATTGAATGGGCAAAACAGCTTTTGGATGTTTTGTCCTATTTGCATGCCCAGACTCCCCCGATTATTTACCGGGATATGAAACCTGCCAACATTATCCTGAAGCCGGATGGCAATCTTTCCCTCATCGACTTCGGAACCGCCAGAGAATTTAAGGCGGATAAAAACCGAGGATACCGCCTGTCTTGGTACCGTAGGCTATGCGGCGCCGGAGCAGTTCAGGGGGCTTGGGACAAACCGATGAAAGGACTGACATTTACGGCTTGGGAGCCACCCTGTATCATCTTTTTAACCGGCCATAATCCTTCCTTCCCCCTATGAAATCAAGCCCATTCGAAGCATTAACCCCAATCTTTCTCAGGGTCTGGAAAAACATTTTGCTCTGCGCCACGGAGAAGGATCCGGAGCACGTTATCAAAATGCGGAGGAGTTTCTTTACGCCATTTCCCACGTGGAAGAAAGTGATGAACGCTATTATAAGAAGCAGAGAAGAAAAATTTCGTCTCTTTTAAGCACCCTGCTTCTGTCCGGAATCTGTTTTGCTCTTGGGCTTTCAGCTTCCTCCTGTCTTCCCAGAGCCAGAAGGAGGAGCGCTATACCATGCTCCTGCAAAATGCGGAGGTGCAACAGGACGGGGCGGAGAAGGAGAAGAACTATCTGGAAGCCGCCAATATGCCGGATATGGAGGGCAGAGAGGAGGCTTATCTGGGCTTTATTCAATCTGCCAAGTCGGATCAGGTCTTTAGCCGGGAAGAGGCGGGAACCCTGGAGGAGCTGATACGAAAAAACAGGGCGGCTCTTTTAAAGCATCCCGAGGAGTATGGAGACATTTGCTTCCAGCTGGGAAAAGCCTTCTGGTATTACTATGAAGGGGAGGACAATGCAGGACGGATGGAGCGGGCGAAAAGTGCAGCCCCTTGGTTTGCCAATGCCTTGGAATATCTGGAGGATGGGGATTCCAAGAAGAGCATTGCCTTAGTGTACGAAAAGAATCGGAAGCTTTTATCGGATATTGCCACCAATATCGTGGAGGCCAGCGATCAGGGTATGTATAAAAACCCTCTTTGAAGATTTCCAAACCCTTTTTCAGGAGGTTGCGGTAAAGGAAGAAGAGGGAGAAATGGTTCGTCTGGAGCTTCTGGAGTTTATGGCGGAAAGCATAGAGCAGTATGCCGGAAAAATGCGGGCGGATCAGGTGACTCGTTCCGCCATGGAGGATGCTTTACTTCGTATAGAGATCTCGCCCGAAAATCAGTGTGAACAGTGAGCTTACGGAGGAGAAGAAGAAAACGTTGGAGGAGACCTTGATGGATGCGAAGATTGCCGTTCAGAATGTCTTTTCACAGGAGGAAGATAAGGGATGAAATGGTTAGCGGTGGATCAATATTCCGGCCTGTTTTTTATACTGGGCTTTGTCTTTCTTTTTTGCGACATCCTTCTTTTCTATACTCTTTCGGATTCCCGGAGTCTTCCTGTACTAAGCGGAAGTCGCCAGAAGAAGAATATTCAAATCCTGAGAAGGAAGGAGAGGAACAAAAAGAAAAAGGCTTCTCCCTACAGGGAAAAAATCGATATGGAATTTCTTCGGAAGCGTTCTGAAGAAAAGCAGGAAGAAAAGAGAAGAATGGCGGAGCAGGCTCCCTGGAAGCAGGAGGGAGAGGCTACCGCTAAGCTTTTGATGCCGGAGGACAACTATAGAGGACAGGAAACCGCCCCGCTGTTTTCTTCCGAGGCACTATCGGACGCTTCATCCGGAGATTTTTCAGGAGTTTCGTCCGGGGGTTCCGCAGAGGCGGGAGAAACCGTAAAGATCCTGCTCCCTGCAGAGAGCGCTTCCGGGGCTGAGAAAAATAAAGCAAAGCCAAAGAGCGGTTATGTAACCTTGTATGAAATGGAGTCCGAGTCCTAAAAGGACTTAAACTCCTAAGACTTCTCAAGTTTATAAAGCTCATAAAGCTTCTAAAAATCCCTATTTAAAGTCTAACGAAATTTCCTTCGTAAATTTCTTGTATTTGCGTTCATTTTTGATACAATGGACACGTTGCTTTTTTGGAAAAAGAAAAAGGGCAAAATAATAAGAAGGGGTTTTTATGAGTTGGAAAAAACGCTGATTGATTTAAAAGGAATTACCAAGACATTTGACGGAGAGCTGATCTTAGATGATCTGAATTTATCTATTCGGGAGAACAGCTTTGTTACCCTACTGGGACCCTCCGGATGTGGAAAGACCACCACATTACGGATTATCGGAGGCTTTACCCAGCCGGACAAGGGACAGGTTTTATTTGACGGACAGGATATCACCGGATTGCTGGCCAACAAGCGGCGACTGAATACGGTATTCCAGAAGTACGCCCTGTTTCCCCACATGAATATTGCAGAGAATATTGCCTTCGGTCTTCGGATTAAGAAGATGTCGGAAAGCTATATTCGAGAGAAGATTCAATACGCCTTAAAGCTGGTGAATCTGCAAGGGTATGAAAAACGTTCTGTGGATTCCCTATCGGGAGGACAGCAACAGAGAATCGCCATTGCCAGAGCCATAGTGAATGAACCCAGAGTACTTTTATTGGACGAACCCCTGGGGGCTTTTAGACTTAAAAGCTTAGGCAGGAGATGCACATGAGCTTATCCGTTTGAAAAATGAATTGGGCATTACCTTTATATATGTCACCCATGATCAGGAAGAGGCCTTGACCATGTCGGATTAGTGGTGGTAATGAATCAGGGTTATATTCAACAGGCAGGAAGCCCGGAACAAATCTATAACGAACCGGAAAAATGCATTTGTAGCTGACTTTATCGGAGACTCCAACATCGTCCCCGGCATCATGCTGGAGGACCGTTTAGTACGTATTTTTGGTGCCAACTTCCCTTGTATAGATGAGGGATTTGGAAAAAATACCCCTGTGGATGTGGTGATTCGTCCGGAGGACGTGGAAATCCTGGAAGAGGGAGACGATCGTGCGATTCTGAAGGGAACCATGACCCACATCATTTTCAAGGGAGAAATATACGAGATGGAATGTACCACGGAGGATGGCTTCGAGTGGCTGGTACACTCCACGGAAATGCATGAGCCGGGAAAAAAGGTGGGAATTTATGTACGTCCCTCCAATATTCAGATTATGAATAAGCCCGAGTCTGAAGACGAGGAGGCATTGGGCATTGAAGAATAAAGGAACAAGGCTTTTGGCCGCCCCCTATCTGATTTGGATGGGTGGATTTATTGTGATACCCTTACTTTTGGTTTGGTACTATGCCTTTACAGACAAGACCGGTGCATTTACTTTAGATAACTTAACAAAGATATTTTTATGGGAGAACTACAAGCCCCTGTATCTGGCGGTGCTTCTCTCCCTTTGCAGTACCCTTTTATGCTTTCTTTTGGCCTTTCCGCTAGCCATGGCGCTTCGGAACAAAAAGGTGGGAAAGGGTTCCTTTGTGGCCTTTATTTTTATCCTGCCCATGTGGATGAACTCTCTGCTTAGAATTCTGGCATGGCAGACTCTTTTTGGAGAGAAAGGGCGTGCTGAATGAGATTTTTGATGGCTCTGCATTTACCTACTCAGAGCCTAATCAACACCCCCTATGCCATTATTTTGGGTATGGTTTACGACTTCCTGCCCTTTATGATTTTGCCCATTTACAATACTTTAAGCAAAATCGATGACAATACCATCAATGCCGCCTACGACCTTGGGGGCCAGCTTTTTCACCACCTCTTCCGGGTGATTCTGCCCCTGTCCATTCCCGGCATTGTGTCCGGTGTGACCATGGTTTTCGTGCCGGCGCTGACCACCTTTGCCATTTCCAACATTCTCGGAGGGGGCAAGATTTTCCTCATCGGAAATGTCATCGAGCAGGAATTTACGGTGAATTCCAACTGGAATGTGGGTTCGGGACTGTCCATGATCTTAATGGTCTTCATCATCGCATCCATGGCCATACTGTCCCGCTATGACAACGGAGAGGGGGCGATTTTCTAATGGAAAAGAAATCTGTTCGTTTTTTGGAAAATGCCTATCTGGGTTTGGTGGTGCTTTTTCTCTACGCACCCATCTTCATGCTTACCGCCCTGTCCTTTAATGCGGGAAAGAGCAGAGCCCATTTTACAGGCTTCAGCCTTCGCTGGTATGTGGAGATGTTTCAAAACGAGGATATTATGCAGGCTTTGCAAAACACCCTTGTGATTGCCTTTTTGTCCGCCTTTATTGCTACGGTGCTCGGCACCATGGCGGCGGTGGCTCTTCGGAAAATGAAGGTTCTCCCCAGAAGCCTGATTATCGGTGTCAGCAATGTGCCTATGCTGAATGCGGATATCGTAACCGGTATCTCTTTGATGCTTTGCTTTATTGCCTTCAAAAATCAGCCTGGGCTTTTCAGACCATTTTGATTTCCCATATACCTTTAATCTGCCCTATGTGCTTTTGTCCGTGCTCGCCCAAGCTTCGGCAGAGTTCGGAGGTGAGCTATGAGGCGGCATTGGATCTTGGAGCAAAGCCCCTCTATGCTTTTTTCAAGGTGGTGCTTCCGGATATTATGCCGGGAGTTTTGTCCGGCTTTTTGCTGGCATTTACCATGAGTCTGGACGACTTTATCATTACCCACTTTACCAGAGGTGCCGGCATCAACACCATTTCCACCCTGGTCTATGCGGAGGTCAGAAAGGGAATCAACCCCAGTATGTATGCCCTTTCCACTTTGATTTTCGTTACGGTCTTTATCATCCTTTTTAATCGCTAATTTTGCCCCTGAGCTTTATGGGAAGAAAGGAGGAAAAAGGCATGAGGAACAATATGGAAAAAGAATCTTTGGTGCAATTTGGGAGAGACTGAAGAAAAGCTTGCAGGAAAGGCTGCCAAAAAGAAGGGGGGAAAGCTTTTTCTGCCTCTGGCAGCAGGCTTAATGCTTCTTTTCAGCGCTCTGCTTTTTGTCCTCCTGCGGACCGAAGGAGGCGGAGTCCACAGAGAGTCCGGAGGGAGAGGGACAAAAGTAAGACGGACAATGTAGTCAATGTCTATAACTGGGGAGAGTATATCGACCCGGAGGTGATTACGGAATTTCAGCAGGAAACCGGCATCAAAGTGGTTTACGATATGTTTGAAACCAACGAGGAAATGTATCCTGTCATCGAGGCGGGGGGAGTGCTGTATGATGCGGTTTGCCCTTCGGATTACATGATTGAGAAGATGATGCAGAACCATCTTTTGGCGGAAATCGACTTTAAGAACATTCCCAATATCAAGGAAATCGGAAAAGAGTACATGGAAATGTGTGCAGAGTTCGATCCGGGAAATCGCTACATGGTACCCTATACCACGGGAACCGTAGGTATTCTTTATAACAAAAGAATGCTGGATGAGCTGGGCGTGCCTTATCCTACCAAGTGGGCGGATCTTTGGAATCCGAAGCTGAAGGGAGAAATCCTGATGCAGGATTCCGTCCGGGATGCCTTTATGGTGGCGTTGAGGAAGGAAGGCCACTCCATGAACACCGTGGATGATAAGGAGTTGGATGAGGCCATGAAGGATTTGATTGCCCAGAAGCCCTTGGTACAGGCTTATGTGGTGGATCAGGTCAGAGACAAGATGATCGGAGAAGAGGCGGCGGTAGGCGTCATTTACTCCGGAGAAATCCTCTATGTGCAGGGAGAGCTGGAAGGCACGGACGTGGAAGTGGACTATGTGATTCCGGAGGAAGGCACCAACCTGTGGGTAGACGGTTGGGTAATTCCCAAGAACGCCAAGCATAAGGAAAAATGCGGAAAAATGGATTAATTTCTCTGCCGTCCGGATATTGCGGCAAAAGAATTTTCGAGTACATTACCTACACCACCCCAAACGTAGGCGCCTTGAAGCTTCTTTCGCCGGAATACACGGAAAATAAGGCGGTATTTCCGGATATGTCGGAGGTTTTGAAAAAGGGAGAGGTCTTCAGCTATTTGGGAGAACAGGACGAAGCCAAGTACAATGACCGGTGGAAGAAAATCAAAGTGTCCTAAACCCTATTTGAAAAAAAGATCAAAGTGTCCTAAACCCTATTTGAAAAAAAGATCAGAGTTTTCTAAACTCTATTTGAAAAATCTGATAGAACCCCTCTTTATGGAGAAAGTCCATAGGGAGGGGATTTTTCTATCTTAGAAATTTTAGAAAAGCTTTTTATTCGGAAAAATTTTTGCTAAAATAATTAACGTTAAAAATTTTTCGAGTGAAGAAATAAACGGACAGAGAGACTTTCGAAAGGGAAAAAGCAAAAGGAAAAAAGCCTGGATTCATCCGGGAAGACCATAGAAAAGGGGGGAAGAAAAAATGCGCTCAAAATATGTAGCATATATCGGTTCTTATTCATACACCGGCTCTGCCAAAGGGCATAACCATCTGTGATGTGGATATGGAAAAGGGAAGATTTGAAAAAGAACAGAGGTGGAGGTAAACAACTCCTCCTATGTGGCGGTTTCTCCTGATAAAAGAACCCTTTTATTCCATTGCGGATGAGGGAATTGTTTCCTTCCGCATTTTGGATAACGGAAACCTGAGTAAGTTAAATACCAGAAATATCCGCGGAATGCGCGGCTGCCACCTTGCCGTAGACAAGAAGGGGGAGTACCTGATGGTGTCCGGTTACCATGATGGAAAGTCCACCCTGCTGTCCTTAGAAGCGGACGGTTCTGTAGGCCCGATTGTGGACGGCGTTTATGACCAGGGTATCGGTTCCGTGGCGGAGCGTACCTTCCGCCCCATGTTTCCCTGTTCCCGCATGACGGATGACCGAAGTTTATTTTGGTGGCGGATTTAGGAATTGATCAGGTAAAAATATTTCGCTTCGACAAGGCGGATCGGAAGATGCGACAGGTGGATACTTTGCGATGCGAACTGCAATCCGGTCCAAGACATTTCCGTTTCTGCCCGGACAGGAATTACCTCTATCTTTTGTATGAATTAAAAATGTGGTGGATGTGTATCATTTTTCCGAGGGAGAGAAGGACTCGGAGGTGAAGCTGGAGAAGCTGCAAACCATTTCCACCCATAACGATAAGGAAAAACAACCCTTAATTGCCGCTTGCCAGATGCGTTTTTCTCCGGATCCGGATGCTTCTCATCTTTTCGTGTCCAATGCGGGAATTAATACCATCACCATCTATGACAGAGATAAAGCGACAGGGCTTTTAACCATGAAGGAAGCCTTCCTATTGCCGGTGAATATCCTAAGGATTTCTGCATTTTCCCGGATGAAAAGCACCTTGCGGTAGCCAACAATGAAAGCGGTACTATTACCTTTTTCAACATTGATTATGAGCAGGGACTTTTAACCATGTGTGCAAGAGAGCTGGAAGTGGATGAACCAAACAGCATCTGTATGGTAGAGTGTCGGGGGTAAGGAATGGCGGGAAGTCAGTTTGGAAAAATATTTCATATCAGTACCTTTGGTGAATCCCACGGTAAGGCCCTGGGGGTGGTTGTAGACGGTCGCCCTGCAGGGCTTTCCCTGTCGGAAGAGGATATTCAGGAAATGCTGGAACGGCGCCGTCCGAGGGAAGAATCTGAAGATGACTCAGAGGAAGAAGGGACAAGGTAGAGATTCTTTCCGGTATTTTTCGAGGGAAAAACCACCGGTACGTCCATTGCCATGGTCGTGTGGAACGAGGATCAGCGCTCCAAGGATTACGGGGAAATTGCCCATGCCTTTCGCCCGGGCCATGCGGATTACGGCTTTTTGCCAAATACGGTTTTTCGGGATTATCGGGGAGGTCGTTCCTCCGGAAGGGAAAACCATTGCCAGAGTGGCGGCGGAGCCATTGCCAAGAAAAATGCTTTTGGAACTGGGGTTTCCGTCCGGGCCAAGGTCATCGAGCTTGCCGGTATTTCCCTGACAGAAGATCGGCAGAAGGCGGAGCTTTTGGCGGAACAGAAGATTCTCTCTTAAGAGAACAGGGGGATTCTGCCGAGGAGTGGTGGAATGTCTGGTGGAAGGACTTCCTGCCGGCATCGGGGAACCGGTTTTTGATAAGCTGGATGCCTCCCTGGCAAAGGCCGTGATGTCCATCGGTGCAGTAAAGTCGGTGGAAATCGGAGACGGCATCGAAGTGTCCAAGAGCCTTGGCTCCGAGAATAATGATGCATTTTTCCTTATGGAGAGAAAGATTACGAATCAGAAGAGAAAGAGCGGGATGCGGCAGGGAAGGATAGTTGTCCTCATTCCTTGCCGGAAGGAACAAGCTCCTTTGAGGGAAGCTTGCGAAAAGGGCGGCAACCATAGCGGCGGTATTCTGGGGGAATGAGTGACGGAAGCACCATTCGTATCAGAGCCGGCTTTAAGCCCACACCTTCCATTTCCAAGCCCCAGCAAACGGTAAATGAAGCGGGAGAAGAAATTACCATCGCCATCAAGGGACGTCACGATCCTACGGTGGTAGAGCGGGCCAATGTGGTGGTGGAAGCCATGACGGCTTTTAACTGTGCTGGATGCCATGCTGGAGAATCTCAGCGCCAGATTGGACTATGGAAACGGGCTTATCGAAGATAAGAACAAACGAGATATCGCACACTACGCGTGCGATATCTCGTTAAAATAAAAATTTTTATAAAAATTATAAAAGTTTTTAAAAATTTTTTGCTTTATACCGCTTCTCAATAGGAATTGACGAAGTAGCATTTTTCGTCTTAAAATGAGGAACAGAACAATTGGGAATTATTTCACAATGAATGAGAACGGCAGGAGTCTCTTTTGTGAAAGATTTTTGCAAGGGGAGAGAAAGATATGAATGCTCAACAAATGGTTACTGTAGGCTTGCTCGTAATACTGGGCATTTTAGCGCTTATTTTTAGTCGCATTTGTAAAGGATTTACTGGCGCATAAGGATAGCATGGAGAAGGAAAGCAATACCGCGGTTAGCAGTGCTATCGGTTTTGAATTAACTTCTTCGACGTATTCGGTATCGGATCCTTCGCTCCGGGCGCTTCCTTTACAAGGGCTTAAAGCAGGTGGATGACAAGCTGATTCCCGGCACCTTGAATGTAGCTTGTACTATTCCTGTCGTTATGGAGGCCTTCCTCTTTATTCAGGGAGTGGAAGTAGAGCCTATCACATTGGTTACCATGATACTTGCGGCTATGGTCGGTGCATGGATTGGTGCAGGAATTATTTCCAAGCTTTCCAAGCAGATGATTCAGCTGGTTATGGGTGTTGCCATGGTAGTAATCGGTTTCGTCATCATTTTACAGGTGGCGAATGTTATCCCGTAGAAGGAACAGCCATCGGACTCAGCGGAATAAAACTTATTGTTGCTATCGTAATTAACTTCTTCTTAGGCGCAGTTATGACTGCCGGAGTTGGCTTATATGCACCTTGTCTTGCCCTGGTTTGCGTATTGGGCATGAACCCGAAGGTTGCCTTCCCCATCATGATGGGATCCTGCGCATACCTTATGCCGGTTGCTTCCGTTCGTTTCGTAAAGGAAGGCAGCTACAATAGAAAGGTAGCTTTGTGGGGAACCATTTTCGGCTCTTTGGGTGTATTTGTAGCAACCAGAGTAGCATTAGGATTACCTCTCACATTTTAAAGATTATCGTTATCTGCGTTATGTTCTACACCATGAGCAACCATGTTCTATTCCTTAAGCAAGGAAAAAGAAGCAGGCGGCATAAAGAACACAGAAGATGACGCAGGATTGAACCATTACTTGTTAAGAATAGGAAAAGTCGTCTTATGGGGCGACTTTTCCTTTATAAAAATAAACTATGGAGGTAAGCATCATGAAATTCAGCAAGAGTATTCACGCAGTTGATTCCCACACAGCCGGTGAGGCTACCAGAATCGTAGTAGGTGGAGTCCCTAAAATCCCCGGGAAAGACTATGCCTGAGAAGAAGCAGTGGCTTGAGGACAATATGGATTATCTTCGTACCGCTATTATGTTGGAGCCGAGAGGACATAACGATATGTTCGGTTCCATTTTGACACAGCCTACAGTGGATGAGGCCGATTACGGTATTATCTTTATGGATGGCGGCGGATATCTGAACATGTGCGGACATGGAACCATCGGTGCTATGACCGTTGCAGTAGAGACCGGTATCGTTCCTGTAACAGAGCCGATTACCAAGATTGTGCAGGAGGCTCCTGCAGGAATTATCCACGGTGAAGTTACTGTTGTGGACGGCAAGGCTAAGAAGGTAAGCTTCCAGAATGTTCCCGCTTTATATAAGAGAGATCAGGAGGTAGAGCTTCCGGTTACGGCAAGATTAAGTTCGATATTTCTCGGCGGCTCCTTCTTCGCTATCGTGAAGGTAGACCAGATCGGTGTAGAGATTAAGCCGGAAAATGCAGATAAGCTGAACGCTGTGGGAATCCAGCTAAGAGACATCATCAACAAGGAGATTCCTGTACAGCATCCATTGCTTTCCCATATCCATACCGCAGACTTGGTAGAATGGTGGTCTACAACAGAGACCAAGGGCGCGACCTTAAAGAACTGCGTAGTATTCGGACAGGGACAGGTAGACCGTTCTCCTTGCGGAACAGGAACCAGTGCAAAGCTGGCTACCCTTTTTGCAAAGGGTGAGTTAAAGCAGGGAGATAAGTTCTTCTATGAGTCCATCCTGGGCACCATTTTCGAGGAGAAATCGTAGGAACCACCAAGGTGGGGAGATTACGATGCGGTTATTCCTCAGATTACCGGTTCCGCATGGATTACCGGCTTCAACCACTTTGTGATTGATGAAGAAGATCCTGTAAAGTATGGATTTATCTTAAAGTAATAAATAAAGCGAATTGCAGAATGGGTCTGTAAGAGGGGCAACCTGAGCCCGATACTTACCGAAAGCCGGCGAAGTGAAGGACTGTAAAAATCAATAGATGAAGCGAATTGCAGAATGGGTCTGTAAGAGGGCAATCTGAGCCCGTCAGTACTTACTGAAAGCGAGCTAAAGCGAAGCTTGAAGTTAGTACTGCTACGAAGGCGAGGTTAGCGGGAGCGTGCCCCGAATACAGACCTATTCTGCATAAGAGCGTATCGTTACAAAAAATACAGTCCTTCACTACGAAGGCGAGGCTACTGATAGCCTGCCCCAATTACCGACTCATACTGCATCATAAGCGTACCTCTATAGATAAAATATTTTATAGGAATAAAGATTGCAAATCCAAAATTCATCATGTAATATTAAAGGATAGTTTTTTAACAATATCCAAAAAGGGGGAAACAGTTATGGCAGACAAGAAATTAGTAGAGCAAATTACTTCCCGTGAGGAAGACTTTTGAGCAGTGGTATACGGACGTAGTAAAAAAAGCGGAGCTTACAGATTATTCTTCTGTAAAGGGCTTCATGGTTATTCGACCGGCAGGCTATGCTATCTGGGAGAATATTATGGCGGCTCTGGATTCCCGTTTTAAAGCTACAGGTGTACAAAACTGTTCTATGCCGCTGTTAATCCCCCAGTCCTTATTGGAAAAAGAGAGTGAGCATGTGGAAGGCTTTGCCCCGGAAGTAGCATGGGTTACCTCCGGCGGTTCCAAGAGACTGGAGGAAAGACTTTGTGTTCGTCCTACCTCCGAGGTACTTTTCTGTGACTATTATTCCAAGGTGGTAAAGTCCTATCGTGATCTTCCTCAGCTTCTGAATCAGTGGTGCTCCGTAGTTCGTTGGGAGAAGACCACCAGACCTTTCTTAAGAACCAGAGAGTTCTTATGGCAGGAGGGACATACCGTTCACGCTACAGCAGAGGAAGCGGAAGAGAGAACCCTTTTAATGCTGGACATCTATGCGGATGTTTTGGAAAATGAACTGGCGATTCCTGTAGTGAAGGGTCGTAAGACCGATAAGGAGAAATTTGCCGGTGCGGATTGCTACCTATACGGTAGAGGCTTTGATGCATGACGGACAGGCCTTACAGTGTGCTACCTCCCACAACTTCGGAGACGGTTTTGCCAAGGCATTCCAGGTGCAGTATTTAAGCAAGAACAATACCGTTGAGCCGGTACACCAGACCTCCTGGGGTATTACCACAAGAACCATCGGTGCTTTAATCATGGTTCACGGGGATGATTCCGGATTGGTTCTTCCTCCTCGTATTGCTCCTGTACAGGTAAATATCATTCCTATCCAGCAGAATAAGGAAGGGGTACTGGACAAGGCCTTTGATTTGATGAATACCTTGATGGATGCAGGACTTCGGGTGAAGGTGGATGATTCCGACAAGACTCCCGGATTTAAGTTTGCGGACAGTGAAGTAAGAGGAATTCCTCTTCGTCTGGAAATCGGACCGAAGGATATCGAAGCGGGACAGGTGGTACTGGTAAGAAGAGACACCAGAGAGAAGATTGTGGTATCCTTTGAGAATCTTGTGGAAGAAAGCAAGAAGCTTTTGGAGCAGATTCAGAAGGATATGTATAATAGAGCTTTAACTTTCCAGAAGGAAAGAACCACCGATGCCAAGAGTTTGGATGAATTGGTAGCTTCCCTGGATAAGAAGCCCGGATTTGTTCGTGCTATGTGGTGCGGTTGCAGAGAGTGCGAGGAGAAGCTTAGGAGTATTCCGGTATTACCTCCGTTGCATTCCCTGCAAAACAGGAAAAGATTGCCGATACCTGCGTAGTATGCGGAAAGCCTGCTACAAAGATGGTTTACTGGGGAAGAGCTTTACTAAGAAACAGCGCAGGAATAGGTCTTACGGAAATTTCCTGTGCACAAGCTTTACGAAAAAGAAACATGTTAAAAAGGAAAATGGATGAAAGATCCGAAAGCAATACAAATCACCGTTCCCAAAGGAGTAGAACACATTATTCGGCAGATTGAGCAGGCAGGCTACGAAGCCTACGCTGTCGGAGGATGTGTTCGGGACGCCCTTTTGGGACGAGAACCTGAAGACTGGGATATTACGACTTCTGCCAAACCGGAGGTCGTAAAATCCCTTTTTGCGTACCATTGATACGGGAATTGAGCATGGAACGGTGACGGTTCTGCTGAGCGCCCAGGAAGCCGGAGAGGGAGACAGAGCCTTTGAGGTAACCACCTATCGGGTGGACGGCATTTACGAGGATGGACGGCACCCTAAGGCAGTGTCCTTTACCGGAAGCCTGGAAGAGGATCTGGCCAGAAGGGATTTTACCATCAATGCCATGGCCTACCACATGGATCGGGGCATCATTGACTGTTATCATGGACAGGAAGACCTGGAAAATAAAAGGATTCGCACCGTGGGAAGGGCAGAGGAACGTTTTACGGAGGATGCCCTTCGTATGATGCGGGGAATTCGTTTTTCCGCCCAGCTGGATTTTCAGATAGAGGAGGATTGCCTTCAGGCCATGCTGGCTCTTCGAGAAAACCTCGGAAAGGTTTCCAAGGAACGGATTGCGGTGGAGCTGGTGAAGCTTTTATGTAGCCCTCATCCGGAGCGGGTGAAGTCGCTTTTCTACCGGCCTTTCCGACTTTTGTGACACAGCATTTTTCGGAAATCGAGAAGCGGGGAATTCCTTCTCTTTTGGGAAATGCCAAGGATAAGAAGTATCTCCGTTTGGGGCTTCTGCTAAGGCACCTGCCGGAATATGCCAAGGAAATTTTAGAAGAGCTGAAACTGGATCGGGAATGTATTGATCAGGCTTCCGCCTCTGTGGGGCTCTTTTCTTTGGAAGAGGCGGATTCTCCCTATGTCCTGCGGAAACGGCTTTCTCGGTATGGACTTGAACTGGTTCAGGACTTTTATGATACAAGGCGCTCCTTTTGGAAAATGTTTCAATACCCCGGGAAAGGCTATGTCGGAGCAGGTGAAGCTTCGCCTTTCATGGCTTCAAAAAGATTCAGCAGGAGGGGATTGTTATACCCTTTCCGATTTGGCAATCAAGGGCAAGGACTTACTTTCAATAGGCGTGAAAGCCGGGCCGGCCATGGGAGAACTTTTGCATCAGGCTTTGGATTATGTGATGCAGAATCCTTCGGAAAATGATAGAGAAGCTCTGCTTTCTTTTTGTAAAAAGTCGAATTTGTTAATAATTAAAAACAAAAATAAAAGTATACAACAGTATTTAAGAGGAAAAATATAGTCAAAATAGACAATTTTTCCTCTTAAATACTGTTATTATTTATAAATTTTAGCGTTATTATATCGACATTTTATAAATAATGATTATAATGAACATTGTAGAGAAAAAATCTCACTGTTTTTCCGAAAAATAGAAAGAATTTTCGGAATAGAAAGAGCTGAGCCTATGATTGGAATTATAAATCCCTCCTTGGACCCCTTCTATAATCAGGCCTTGGAAGAATATCTTTTTCAGAATAGAACGGAGCAGGATATTTTTCTTCTTTGGCGGAATACTCCGGCGGTTATTGTGGGCTGTTACCAAAACATCAGTCAGGAAGTGAATTTGCGCCGTCTGAAAGAAAGAGGAATTCTGTTGTTCGAAGAAGCAGTGGCGGAGGTACGGTTTATCATGACTTGGGCAATGTGAATTACAGCCTCATGAAGAAACGAAACAAGATTTTAGAGTATGACGATTTTCTCCTTCCGGTGATTACGGCTTTACGAGGGCTTGGGATTATGGCGGAGAAGAACAGATGCTCCGATATCGCCATAGGAGGAAAGAAGATTTCCGGCAGTGCCCAAAAGGTCACCGGAGAACGGGTTTTACACCATGGTACCCTGCTATATGCATCGGACTTAAGTCTTTTGGATGAGATTACCACCAAGAATAAAAGTGTTCACATTCAGTCGAAGGCTCTCCCTCAGCGATTTGCAAGGTTTGTAATATCAGTGAATCCTGGGAAGGATTGGGAAAAGGAAGGCTATCCTTTACGGAACTTCCTCCCATAGAAAGCTTTTATGGAAGCATTAAGGAGGCCATGGGAGCTAAGTTGAAGCCTTTGTCTCTTACAGAGACGGAAAAGGCGGAGGTAGAGAGGATTTGTTGGGAAAAATACCATTCCTGAATGGACCTATGGAAAAACCCCTCATTTCTCTTTTTGAGAAGGGAAGGCATTTTCCAGGGAGAAAAAATACGGATAAGTTATCAAGTCCGGAAGGGAAGAATCGAAGATTTTACGATCCAATCCCCTTATTTTTCGGAAGAGGAAGTCAGAGCACTTTTCCAAGGACAGCCATTTTCTTTAGAACTTTTTGAAGAAAAGTTTTCCGATTTGGCGGAAAGGCTTAAGCCACAGGATAGTAAGGGAAGTCAGAGAAGTCTTAATAGACTTGCATTATAGAAGGGAGTAGAAGATGAAGAAAGAAATTGTGATTCCGAAGTTAAGACCGGAGATGCAGGAGGCAGTGGTTTGTGCCTGGTTGAAGGAAGTTGAGATCCGGTAAAGAAGGGTGAACCGATTTTCGAGATTGAAACCGACAAGGTGGTTACCCAAGTGGAATCCGGCTCGAGGGCACCCTGGTAGAGCAGTCTTTTGCTGAAGAAGGCGATACGGTAGGGGTATTGGAGAAGGTCGCTTTAATCGAAGAGACAGCTTAAGGCGAGGAGTTTAGAGACCGCCAAAAGTAATGATTATAGAGGCCTTCAAAAGTAATGATTATAGAAACTAGTGGTAAGGATGGATGAAAAAGACGTTCTGAAGGCAGTGATTGAAAAACAGCTAAGGACAGGATAGGGAGTGAGATAGGGGAGCGAGATATGGAGAAGACATTGGAGAAAGGAGGATTTACAGGGCCGCCCTCCTTCTTTAGGGAAGAAGCCGGACTCATTGAAGGTTCGATACAATCAGGAGGCTACTGAAGAGGTGGCAGCTCTGATGAAGGATCTTCGCTTGAATACCGTTTGTAAGGAAGCCAACTGTCCCAATATGGGAGAGTGTTATCAGGCACACGGCAACCTTTATGATTTTGGGGAAGCGTTTGCACCAGAAATTGCTGTTTTTGCAATGTGACCTGCGAAGACCGGAGGCAGTGACGTAAGAAGAGCCTATGAATGTGACAAGGGCAAAGCACTGATCTGAAGCAGTGGTTTTAACCTGCTCCACCAGAGATGATTTGAGGACGGAGGAGCCCAGTCTGCAGAAAACCATCCAGGCGATTCAGAGCTTTGTCCGGCACCACCATTGAAACCCTGATTTCGATATGAAGGGAAGGACGAGTCTTTAGACATTGTTCTGGAGGCTAAGCCGGAGGTTCTGAACCACAATGTGGAGACGGTAAAGGAAACTGCAGAAAGCGGTCTCGTCCCTCAGGCGGCTTATGAAAGGTCCCTAGGAGTGCTTTCGTTACTGCAAGCACGATTCTCCGGATATCCGGGTAAAGACCAGCTTTATGGTAGGGCTTGGAGAGACGGAAGAGCAGATTGACAGATTGATGGATGATGTGCTGGAAACCGGCTGTGATATCTTAACCATCGGACAATATCGCAACCCACCAAGGAGCATTACCCCTGGGCTAGATATGCCACACCGGGAGGATTTTTGCCCTGCTATAAGAAGAATGCTCTTTAAAGGGCTTTCACCACGTAGCCTCCGCACCCTTAGCCAAGCTCCCTACAGAGCTTGGGAAGCTTTTGGAGGACGTGCATGGTTTATATTGATTTAGAGTCCACGGACGTTTATGAGAACTCGGTCTGGAATATTACTAGCCGAAGAAAAGAAGTTGGAAGATGCAGTTTTTCCTTTTCTGGAGAACCACCCTCTACCCTGATGCTTGGGAAATACTAAAAACCTGGCGAGAGGTAAATCTCCCTACGCCAGAGAGCAGAAGATGAATCTGGTACGGCGGGATGAGCGGGGAGGCACCATTTACACGGATTTGGGAGGTTGGCAGTTTACCTTTATCGACCGCTATAAGGAAGAGGGGATAGAGTTTAAGAAATATCTAAGCCCGGTACTGGATGCTCTTGTGAAGCTTTCCGTAAAAGCAGAATTTAACGGAAGGAATGACCTTTGTATCGAAGTGAGAAAGTTTTCCGGCAATGCCCAGTATCATCTTGGGGAAAGCATTGTCCATCACGGATCCTCGCTTTTTCCACGGATATCGAGAAGATGGTGAATTCCACCAGGGTGGATGAATACAAGATTATTTCCAAAAGTATCCAGTCGGTGCGGGAGAGTTTGTAACATCTCCGACCATTTGAAGAGAAGATTTCCCTCGGAGGACTTTAAGGAACTGATGGTTTTCCGCCATTTTGGGAGAAGAGAATAAAGCCAATCGCCTGGAGCTTTCAAGGAAGAAATTCTGAGAGTTAAGGAACTGCACAAGACTCATTTTTCAAAACTGGGACAGTCTGTACGGACGAAGTTCAATATGGAAAAAGATTGGACGCTTTCCGGGAGGGAAGATGCATTTTTCCTTAGAGATTCAAAAAGGGACAAAAATACAGGAAGCTTCTATTAGCGGAGATTTTTCAGTACTCTGGATCCGGAGGAAATCAGTAGCAGCCTTTGTAGGACTGGCTTTTGACCGGACCTTTTAAAGGGTCTTAGAGAAAGAGGTTTGAGGGAAAGCTTTTATCGGATTTCCATGTCGGAGATTGCGGATAAGCTGGCCTAAAGGGCTTTGACGGACAAGCAGGCCGGATGAACCGGAGAAAAACCCATATATATTTTTATACATTGAAAAAGAAAAATTTTTATAATGAATGACAGAGTAATTACTTTTTGCCCGATGTTCTGATGTTAGAGTCAGGGATGGGGAAAAAGCATGATGATAAAAATCACCATAAAAACAAAGGAGGCAGTTTATGGAATTAAAGACACCGTTGTATGAAGCGCATGTGAAGGCGAGGCGGAGATTGTCCTTTCGCCGGATTTCTTCTCCCTGTTCAGTATGAGCAGAGTGGAGTAATCTGGCGAGCATATGGCTGTTCGAACCGAAGCCGGACTTTTCGACGTGTCCCTACATGGGTGAGATACTTTGCAAAGGAAAGGATGCATTGGGCAAATCTTCAGAAGATTTTTAACCAATAACTTTGAGAACATGGTGGACGGACAAGATGATACAGCCTGATGTGTAATGAAAACGGCGGTGTGGTGAGACGATTTAATCTGTTTACAAGAAAGGGGACAACGACTCTTTATCGTTGTAAATGTCGCCAACCGTGAGAAGGACTTTAACTGGATGGTAGCAGCATAGTTCGGGGATGTGGAATCACCAATGTGATCCGATGATTATGCTCCAGATTGGCCTTCAAAGGCCCTAGGCCATGGATATTATCAGGAAAGCTGACCTCCGAAGATATTCCTAGAAATATTACCATGCTGTATTTAATGCTACGGTTGACGGTACTCCTGTATTGTTTCGAACGACTGCTATACCGGAGAAGACGGTAGAGCTGCATCTGGACAGTGACAAAGGCAGGAAAATGGGATAAGCTTTTGGCAAGAGGAAAAGAAGAGGGACTGATTCCTGCTGACTTGGTGCCAGAGATACCTTCGTAGTGGAAGCGGCTATGCTCTCTCTACGGTCAGTGAGATGGACGATGAAATCACCCCTTGAGACCGGATTAAAGTTTTGCCGGTAAAGATGGACAAACCTGATTTTATCAGGAAAAGCTGCTATTGAAGCCAAGGGAGAGCTGAAGATTAAGAGAGTCGGCCTGAAGGTTACCGGCAGAGGCGTTATCCGCGAACATCAGGACGTTTTGGCGGGAGACCAGGTGATTGGTCACACCACCTCCGGAACTCACTGCCCATTCTTTAAACCATCCGTAGGGAATGGCATTAATCGATCCTGTACGTAGGCACCAGCTCAGGCAGACGTCTCGGGGACGTAAGGTGATGTAGAAGTGGTAGCGCTTCCTCTAGCAAGAGAGAGAAATAAAAGCAAAAACATTTGTTTCAAGAAGAGATTGTAGGATGTAGGCGCAATACTCGAAGAAAGACAAATTTTTAAAATCAGATTTTCTTCTGGAAGATCTATTTTATAAAGAAAATGGTTTAATCAACACTACTTATTTTAAAGGAGGAGATGGCAGTTCAAAAAGGATTATTGTATACCAAGGATCACGAGGGTTACGAAGAAGGCGGAGAGTACGTAGTAGGGAATTACCGACTATGCACAGAGTGAGTTAGGAGATTTGGTTTTCGTAAATCTTCCGGAAGAGGGCGACAGTGTGACAAAGGGAGAATCCTTTCTCCGATGTTGAGTCTGTAAAAAGGCTGTTTCGACGTAATATCTCCATTAACCGTGTGGTTAGTGCAATCAATGAGGCTGTTTTGGATGCTCCTGAAAGTATCAACAGCTCTCCCTATGAGGCTTGGTTCGTAAAGGTGAAAAGGATGTTAGCACGATAAGGAAGAGCTTTTTCCGCAGAAGAGATAGGAGGAGTTCTTAAAGACTCTGTGATGAGACAGAATGCGATCCCTTCCAGGGGATAGAATGGGAAGGATTCCCTATCTTCTAAAGGAAGACCCTAACCGAAAGAAAAGGTGGTGGATTATGGATACATTCCCAATACAGAGGCGGAGCAGAAAGGCGATGTACTGGAAAGTGGATTTTCTTCCTTGATGATCTGTTTAGAGATATTCCACAGGAAGTAAAATTAAAAGGCGAGCTTTCTATTCTGCCGGTTTATCCGAGTTGAAGTACGTAGAGATATGTCTACTTGGCGGATAAAACGTAGTGTTCCCAGGTTATCTTCAGAGGTGCTGGAGCATACCGTCATTTTATTCTCTATCGTAAAAGAGCGTGATTGGTAAAGAGAATTTCTTGACGGCATATACCCCGTATCAGTGCAGAGACCAGCCATAGGTATTTTACAATCTATTTTTGAACATCAGACCGCGATCTGCGACTTGACCGGCATGGACGTATCCAACGCTTCCGTTTAATGACTGGGAGCTGAGACGCGGCTGAGGCAGCAGCGATGCAGAGAGGAAGAGAAGCAAGGCTTTGATTTCCGCTCTGATGCATCCGGACACGATTTCAAACTATCAAGACCTATTGCCATGGCTAATGGTATGCAGGTAAGATTATTCCGAGAAGGACGGTGTGACAGGACTGGAGGCTTTGAAGGCTAAGGCAGATGCGGAATCTGCTGTGCTTTTCATCCAGCATCCGAATTTTCTATGGCAATCTGGAGGATGCAGAGAAGATTGGAGAGATTGCTCATGAGGCAGGGGCAAAGCTTGTTATGAGCGTAAATCCCATTTCTCTTGGTGTTCTAAGACTCCCAGAGAGTATGGAGCGGATGTTGCGGCTGGGTGACGGACACCTTTAGACCTGCCCAGATGCGTGTGGAGGACCTTCCCGGACCATGGAGCCACTGACTGAGATGAAGAGAAGCTGCTCCAGTCGTATGCAGCACAGAGGCATCGCAAGAACCGGTTATCATGCCTGCGGTGAATTAGAAAAGATTGGCTTTTAAGGCTCAGTGCAGTATAAGGCGGACTCTTCCAATGAATCTCGTAACAGAGTCTTCCGCTTCCTTTCCAAAGCATTAGAGGCTTTAGAGAAGGAAGTCATCCTTAGGCGGATATCCTCTGATGTACAGAGAGAATTCTCTGGTGCTTGCATCGAAGCAATGATAAGGCTTCTATGGACCTAGTAGAGAACCAAAGGAGGTGAAGTAGGCTTATTGAGAAAAGCAAACTGGCAGACATTGCAGTTTGTTCCTCCTGTGATGTGGAAGTGGTAGATGTTCCTGCAAAGGATCAAAGAAAGGCTGAATTACATTTGCTGAGCTTAGAGACAGAAATCAGCAGACATTGCACTAGAGCTTGCTAAGAAGTGCAGAGTGTAATGATGGCTTCATCCTCAGGTTCCTGCACCATGAAGCACAACCCGAAGATTAATGATGATATGGCATCTCAATTTGGTTTTTGCAGAGGTTCATCCCTTGCAGCCTGGAGCATACCGTAACAGCCTTTTCCGTAATCCAGGAAATTGAAACGCTTTCTTTGTGGAAGTAACTGGATATGGATCAGTTTAACGGTTCAGTCTAGCAGAGGTGCCTCACGGGTGAGTTTACCGGAAATCCGTTGATCTAAGGTACCATGAGAGCAGAGGGATCAGCAGAAATAAGATTATTATTCTGATGCGGCTCACGAACTAATCCCGCAACCGCCATCATGGCAGGCTACAAGGTGGTAACTATTCCTTCCAATGAGCACGCTGTAGATATGGAGAAATTCAAGGCAGTTTTAGGGATGATGTTGCTGTTTGACGCGACCAACCCCAATACTGTCAGGTATTTTCGATGAAAATATCTAGAGATTACCGGGTTAATCCATGATTGCGGCGGGATTAAACTATTATGACGGTGCTAAACTTAAACGCTATCATGGGCGTTGTTCGTCCCGGGAGACATGGATTTTGACTGTTGCTCACTTGAATCTATAAAACATTTCTCTACTCATGCGGGTGGCGGAGGCTGGAAGTGAGTTGTTGGATGTGGGGAAGCTTCTTGCTGATTTCATGCCCGATATCTGGTTGACGGAGATGCAGTAAGAAGCTTTCGTGAAGGCTCCAAAGTCTCATCGGAGACATGAAGGCCTTCTACGGAAAACTTCCTGGTGTGGTAAGAGCTTAACTTCACATCAGACTTAGGAAAAGAAGGAATTCCACATAGTAAGAATGCGGTGCTGAATGCCAACTACATGATGAATAAGCTGAATGATCTCTATACCATGGCTTATGATCAGATTTTGTAGCATGAGTTCGTTATGAGTTTAGAGGATCTGTTTAAGCAAAAAGATAGGTTTCTGCAATGGACGTTGCCAAGCTCTGTTGGATAACGGAATGCATCCGCCCACAATGTACTTCCCGCTTATCGTCTGCGAAGCTGACGATTGAGCCCACAGAGACAGAGTCTCCATAGAAACTTTGATGATGTTGCATGTTGTTGCAGCTTTATGAGGAAAGCTCAGGACCAATCCACAGTGGCGCCGCAAGGATGCTCCTGTAACTACTCCGGTAGGAAGATTGACGAAGCAAAGCGCAAGAGAGAGCCGGATATCTTCCGTTAAGTGAGGAAGCAAAACTAAAGTAGATTTTCAGAGAGCTGTTAGGAGAAAGATCAAGAGAGGGGAATAAAGTCTGGGCGTCAGCGAATGTCCCTCTTCTTAGGAAAAGTCTTTATGTAACAGCTCTCTGCTCATAGCAAAAGCGAAATATGTGAATAGTAGGGAGAATAGATAAAGTAACACATGAGTTATGATGTGATTGATCAGAGCTGGTCTGCGGATATGTGCAGGTATTAAAGTCTGCAAAGTAGGGCTAAGACAGCTGTAGTAGAAGGACAGAGGAGAACCTGTTAAACAGAGCCTAGTTCACAAAGGCCATGGTTCATGCTACTGAGCTTACAGAGAAATGCAAAAGTGAAGGAGCATGGGCATCTTTGCTGAGAATATTTTCCATGACTACGGCAAGATTTTTGGAATATAAGCAGGACATTATCAATAAGCTGGTAGAGTAGAGCAGCTTTAAGTCCAACGGCATTGATTATTTGAAGGGTTTGGGAACGCTGGAAAAGGATGGCTCGTTACCGTGCGGAGAAGGAGCTGGAAATTATCAGGCTGAGCGCATGTATCTTGGCTGCTAGGGATCTAAGCTCGCCTTGCGTACTGATTCCGGGCCTGGATAGTGAAGCAGTATTAACTCAGTGATGAGCCTCCAGTTGCAGGAAGTGCCAAGAGCTAAGCATCATTAGTGATGAGTAATCGGTGTGAGTTTGCCTCATTTCGCCGCCTTAGGAACCAAGGTTACCATTCTGGAGGCTCTGCCCAGTATTCTGGCCAACATGATAAGGATATTTCAGAACTTAAAGTTGATTCTGAAGAAGCAGAGGCATCGATATCCATACTCCGTTAAGGTGGAGAAGGTGAAAAGGAAGCAGAGGGAGTTTCACGCCTATACCGAGAAGGATGAGCTGGTGAAGCGTAACATCCCAGTACGTGCTTTGCGCAGTAGGTCGTGCCCAATCACCCAGACTCTTCGGAGAAGGGGTTGAGCTGGAAATGGAGAGAGCTGTAGTGGCAGACGAGCACTTCAAGACTCATGGACGGGGGTTTATGCTACGGAGACCTGATTATGGGCTTACAGCTGCACACCTTTTGCTTCCGCACAGGCGTATTTGCCTTTGAGGAGCTGCAGTGACACAAGAGAAGTATTGATTTTAAATGTGGTACTGGGCTCATGTTTAGCACCTCACCGGAAATCAGCCTCGTTGGAAATTACTGAGGCCATGCTAAGAGGGCTTAGGAAATCAATGTTGGTAAGTTCATGGATGAGCGGAATCGGAAACCATGATTTCAAGCGAAGAGCGCGGATTTATAAGCATTCTGTTCGAGAGCAAGAGTACAGTGCGGCTGTAGGTAAAAATGATGAGGCGTGAAAGAGCAACTGATATGATTGGACAGTTTGGAATCGCTGGGTACCGCTAAGATTCGCTTTAGTATAGTGAGTTATGAACTCACCCAACCTACAATGATGAAGGCGTGAGAGGGCTTTGGAGGATGTACTTCGGAGAAGTACATATCCAGCGAAGACTAGAGTCTCCCTAAAAGATGATTCTAGAACAGGATGTCAATGTCTGCTCTAGCTATCGCTCATCCAGAGTATATTGCGGTGAAAGAATCAAAATTGCTGTGATTCTTACAGCTTCTTTTTTCTATTACTTTTTGCGCCGTAGGCGGTAGAGGCATCACCTGTTCATACGGTATCCGCTCAAAGTTTCTGCTGGCAGTTTTCTTTTGATCATGGCGCTTTCAAAGTGGTGATTTCTCGCAGGATGGGGAAAGTAGGCGTCGATTCCGGCTTGCTGCAGGCTTTTTGCCCTCTGTGACTGTTCCTGCAAAAGGCTATCAGGGAATTCCTGTTCTTTAGCCAGCTTTTCTACACTGATTGGCGCTCTTCCCATGGCGGATTGTTCGTCCAGCCTTCCTTCGCTGTAACACTAAATCTGCATTTTCTCGGAAAGCTTGGTTTTCCAAAAACTCAAGGAAACGCTGGACTTTTAATTCTCCCTGAAGAAAACTGCGGAAAGGCAGTTTAAAGCCTCCCAGCGCCTCCTGCGATGCCGGGGCCTCCGGATCAAGTAGGGTTATATTTTTCACAAGCTCACTATAATGCTTCTATCCAAAAGATCCATGAGAAAGCATTTTGTTTCCACCTTTTTGGAAACCAGGATCAGGCTGGATCCATTTTCCCCATAAAGAGGACTTTCTACATCACAGTGAAATCTGAAAGGAGCACTGTAATAAACCCTCCGTGCAAGAAGTATTTTCTATCTCTGAAGTTGTCTTTCAGTTTTCCGATAGGAGCAGCTCTTTCCATTTTCGCTAAAAATGAAATCCCAGGGCGTTTAATATTCCGATTCCACCTGTCATTTGTGGCGAACCACTGATGCCGATTAAAAGCGATCGACAGCCCTGTGATAGGCATCTAAAATCATTTGTCCCACAATTGCAGCTACCGGTTTTCAGGATTTCTTTCCGCCGGAGAAACTAAGGTAATGCCGGAAGCTTGGAGACATTTCCATGACAGCACAGCTTCCCATCCCTTTCCGGAGAATATTGTGAGTCTGTTTCGACGGTGCTTCTGAGTGTGCTCTTGAGGATTCTTTTCGAGTGTTTCGCTTGGTGGGGATCTGATTCTGTTTCGCCCGGACTTTCTAACTCTGTTAGAATACTGTAATGAGCTTCACACTCTTGAAACAATGGCCCTTTTACCTGGACTGTTTCCAAGCTTCCCCAAAGCATCTACACAGCGTTTCCACGGCGCCTCCTCCGTCCGCCAGAGGAGAAATCAAACATCAGCATCAGGAACCACCTGCAAAATACTCGTGTTTTATGGCCTCTCCCGCTTCTAGAGGAGAGGCCTTATAAAGCGAATCTATAGCAATAAGGATTTTCATAATCTGCCTACGCTGTCCGCCAGCACCATCTGTGCCAAGAAATATAGCCGTCCACCTTGGTGGTGAAAAAGCATCTTCCGTTATCCGCTCCGCCTCGAGGGTCTAGATAGTACCACTTACTTTTAAGCTCCCAACCGGTACGCATCTTGCCATTTTCCGCAACTGACTTTCTCTTCACTGAAGTAATACTAGTCGTAACTCCTCCAGCTAAGGATCATCTTTCCCTGTTCACTGCCTTTCATTTTCCTCAAAATAATACTCAGGTACTGTTATAGAAAGCCAACCGCAACAACATATAGCCTTTCTTGATTAAAATAGTACCAACGATTATTAATCCATAACCACTGGTGATTGTAGCTTCCATCCGGATTTAAAATCCACCAGCCCCTTTGCGTCTCTTTTGCCAGATATTGGACGGCAGATTGCGGTCCGCCCTAAAACCATCGGTGTTCCGCCACTACCGCCTGAACTGCTTCCACCACCGGAACCGCCACTGCCACCCGAAATACCGCTCTACCGGAGCCGCCATTGCCACTTCCGGAAATCAGAAGACCGGCGCTTCCTGAATCATCGGTCAGGTAATCCGCAAAAGCGTCTATATCAACAAGTTTCAGGGAAGAGTGATTTACTATGCATGATTCTTTTCCCTCATAACCTCATCTGATCTTTTATAGAAAGCGCCTGTCCTGATAGCCGTAACGGAGGCGGAAATCGTGATGGCATTGCCCTTTCAAGTCACGGAAAGCGCTTTTCCCGATACTTTCCAGTCCAGCGCAAGGATAAATTCCCTCAGGTAGAAAGATTACATGAAAAAGGGAATTTCTTTATTTTCTTTAAATTCTTCGGGAAGACAAGTACTGCCCTCCTACCGACTTTTTCAGACAGAACCTCTATTTCTGCCATCGAATCCGAGCAACACTACCCTTCTCTAATGTAAGTCGACGCCATCGCCAAGGCATGGGAGTTCCAGTGCTGTACACTCTCATCCCAGATGCGCCCTGCTCCGAGAGCATGCTAAGAGCTCATTCCAGGAGCGAAGTCTCCTGCTCTGGTACGCTTAAGACCCTGCATCCGTCCGCTGTTCGTCTATGGTAACTGCGTGGCGGTCATTCTTTTCTCCTGTTAATTTGCCAGCTAAAATTCCTCGTCGCGAGCAAGGCGCGCTCATCCGACACCGTAAACTACTTTTTGCAACACATGTCTCTACTAGATGGGCTGTGCCGCCTCCCGGATCCGCTAAAATGTACATACAGTAGGGTGTGCGCAGGAAAGTGTAATGGTGTCCCTCAGATCAGACTGGGCCAGATACGAAAGTGAAATGTCTTTATTTGACTTCCGGGAACCCGGGCATTGGGCGTCGTCCGCTCGAGAGATCAAACTTGCAGACCTTATCTAGACTCTACCACTGTCATCTGGTGGTAAAGTCTGTATACCAACCGCTTTCTGCTCGGAGTTGCTGTCTTAGACAGGACAAAAGTTTGTACATGATTCACCACATTCCGTCTCGACTCAAAGAAATATTTATTGATTTGCGAGCGTATAGCAAAATTGCAAAGCATTTGTTTCAGAAATGTTCCACTTCTACTCTCCATGTTTCATCTCTCCCTCGCAGTTTGTTGCACAGAAGGTAAACGCGGGACTGTAGCAGTTTCGCTCTTTTCTGACCTCATAAATACCGGAGAATGATTGATAATCGTATTTTTCTTTTTCATTTCCTTTTTAAATCAAAATGCCTCCTCCAATCCTAATGGAAGCTGGAACGACATCCCTCAAGTTTTTCGAATCATAAAGGTGTGGCATGGTATTTCCTTAAGGGGTAGAGGGAAGACTCTATTCCAACAGTCCATATGTCCAAAGGCTGGACACCTCTACATTCAGCTTTTCTATCCTCTTCTTCTGTATCATCACTTTGCGAATTCATTCCTATAGGGTTCCTAGGAGCCACTTTAATTGTATCTGTTTCCTCTTCCACGGAGTGCTTCAGGAGTCATACCGGCTTCAAAAGGCTTAAACTATATTCAATTTGTTTCAGTCTTCCATCAGGAGGCGCCTTGCATGATAATCTTAAATTCTTTTGTTAGCCCTCGCCATTTCGCTGTTGGCAGCTCTGGCTGTTCCTTCCGTGCAATGCCTCAATGGCGAGTTGTCCATAAGCGCCGCGCTTTGCGCCAATAACGGTGGATTCGTCTCCCGGTATCACTTGCAGCGTAAAAACATAACTGTGAAGAAATTCATGATATAATAGTGATTAGTTCCCCTAACTCCACCGGCTATCGTACATCTGGATAAATAAGCAAGCTCTTTCCAAGAGCTTCTTCAAATCCAAAGAAATGGCAACATGGAGAAATGCTCTGGCCGATACCTTTACTGCATTTTCTTCCCTATTTTTCTGCTCAACTTTCCTGCTGCTGCTTCAACACTGTCCTGATGAAACACGGAAATCTGCTTTCCGCATTTTCCTCCCAGAAAAGAAAGCTTTGGTGTTGACCTCACTCTCCTTTCTTTGCGGTATTCACGTATTTCTTCCATCCATCCAAAACACTGATATCAAAAATGATGCCCCGTAGAAGATTTTGCTTATCCTCCTCAAGTTTTCTTGCTATGGAATCCACTGTTCCTCGACTTTATATTTTCACTGTGTCGCGTCCGAAATACCCCGAACTCGCCTGCACTGTAACAAGCACACTGAAAGTTCTTTTCTGCTAAAATGCGTTCTTCTTCTGTAGCCCTAGACCTCTATTTCTGTACCTTTTTCGACTTTCATTTTTTCTTCGACTACATTTTTCCCATTACGTTTTCTTTCAAGCGCATTTTTTCAAGTGCATTTTTCTTCCATTACGTTTTCAGAAGAACTTGTAATTTTTCTTCCTGGAAAATTTTGCTTTATTCCTTCAGACAGTACCGTTTCATTTGTTATGGCTAAGGTAGAACATAGGGTAGTGCTGCAAGATAATGCTGCCAGGAAGTAATGCTATGTAATGCTTTTTTGCCTTTTTTCGCCTCTTTTTCCTCATATATTGTTTTTATAAGTTCACATTTGGCTTTGTAGAAAATAATACCACATGCATTAAAATTATACAATATTGCTATTTTTTAAGAGATAATTTTAAAGCAATCTATCATCTTAAATGTAAGATTCATATTGATGTACGTGATGACTAATTTACTGGTTTATAGTAGCTAGAAAAATGAAATAAATATTATTATTGCAATATTCATTACGTTTCAGATTAAGTAACAGAAAAAAGCCCAAATTTCTTGATAAGAAAGGAACAGGAGGAAGCTATGGGACAGGCGTGTAAATGTGAACTCTTCGCCTGGATGCAGAATAAAAAGAATATATGGTATGTACAGAACTGGGACCTGCATGAGGCTGTTTTCACTATATTTGCAAAGAAGGTGGAAGGAAACATAGAATTCTACGTTTCAAAGAATCATTTTATAGTGAAAGCAATATAATATAAAAAAATGAGAGTGTTCAGGCAAGAGCATATTAAAGGGCCAGATTTGATTGAGTGTATCAATGAAGATATTGCAGCAGGAGTCTGCGTAAATATCTATTGGCAGTTGCAGGACAAGTAAGACATCGAAAGAATCCGTCAAAATTATTGACGGATATTAATCGAAATGGCTATCAATGTATAGGAAAACCGAGCCTACCTGAAGGAGACTCAGTGGCTATTGGAGTGTTCACATTGATGAAAAAATAGAATTGTATTTCTTTAATACAGAAAATATATAGAAATTATGCAGTGCGGTCTACATTTACGACAATACTTATTTCATTACTCTACACCATCCGGCAGCAGCTCCTGTATTTACGATGGGTTTCTGCTCATTTTCACTTCTTTAGGTTAAAGATTCTGAAATAGAACGAAATGTCGGATATAGTTATTCGAGAAATCCATCTCCTCCAGGGTACTAAGGCTATCCAGGCAATCCAGGTTTTGGTGTTTATTGTCACTGGGATATTCAGACTTCATGTCTTAGTAATGAGAGGAAAAGACTTTGCATTAGTGTGTGAAAAATCTCTGATTCATCATCATCCAAATTTTGAGTGTTGCGAAGTTGTGAGGGTCAGGCTCTCTACCGTAAGCAGTTGTCCTCCATGGTTTAGAGGAAATGGAAGAAACAGGATAGTCACTCGGATGAGTTGACTTTTGTTCGAGAGAGAAAATGTTTTGGCCCCGTTATTTGTAAAAGTTTGCAATCCGTATATTTATCAAAGGGCAACCTGGAATTTGGGATGTGTAAGGGCAGGGAAGTGTCCGAAGGATAGTCCCAGTCCGGCTGAACCGCACCCATATGCTGTTTCCTACAATGATTAAATCTGTTAAAGACTATTCCTTGCAGAAAATTCCGTACTGGTCTTGTTACTATAGTTATGGATTGTCAGCGTCTTGCAGGAAGGCATGTGGGCAATGTAATCTCGATCTAGGAATAGCAGTTCACATTTTCCAAGGCGCTTTACTATGTAAATCAGGGAAGCTATGTGATAATTGAAGGAAAGCGTCTAGAAGAATTGAGGGTGCTGAGGGCATTAACATTTCCAGGGAAGAGTAGTCAATGGAGAGGCTGTTTATGAAAGATGTCCTGATAAACTGTCCAAAATTCAAAATTGAAAGGTCTACTAAACTTAGGATTTTTAATTTCATGTTTTGCACGAAGTTCTCAAGTCCTTTACATCCTTTTAAATTCAAGGAAAGCTGCCCAGCTAAAGAAGTACTGGAAAGTACGGCAACATTTTCACGGAACTATTCTGTTCCCAAGAGAGGTCCAGACTGTTTAGCTGCTTAAAGAGGAAAAGGGAGAAAGATCCATGGGCTTTTGTCCGGGCTTTATTCCAGAGCAGCGTCTTGAGCTGAAAGTTTCTGAAGGAACAGAAGTTCCCCTTCTGTATATAGTCATCATCGATATGAAGGGTGAGCTCTTCCAGAAAGAAAATGCTTTAAAAGGCGCGTCCTGGTCTTCTCCTCTGCATCCTCGCCGGAGTAGGAACTCACCGTAGTATCATCGTCCAGAGTAATGTTGTAGAGTCCAGAATTTGTTCGACTCGCGAAAAGCCATGAGAGTTCGAAACTTTCATTCTCCGGAAAAATAGCGAGATTGGCCGACTTCCTAGGGTATTCGCATCGGCGTTGGCAATTATAGGTCGAAAAATCTTGATAAACTGGCGATACGACCAGCCTGTAAAACCTGCATATCCGCTTCCATCGATGGTACCAGTGATAGGAAAATAAAGCTCTCCGGGTCCTTGCCGTGCCGCTCATTCATAGACTTTGTATAGTCAAACTGCCACTTCTCCGTTTGGTCGGAAACTGACTTTGCTGGTTTTATGAATGGACAGAAAGCAAGAGCGTAATCCCCTTGTAATATCCCCTTCAAGCTTTTTCCGAAGGCCGGTTTCAGATGAAGCTTACGGTTTCATCCTCCGTACAGTCTGGAAATTATCATCAGTCAGAGTAACGCTGGCGGAGGCGCACGAAATGTATTGTTGACGAAAAGTATTAAGGTGATAACAGAAGTATACAACGAGGGGCAACTGTCTGCACGGCATTGAGTTCTGCCCTTGCCGGAGGAGTGCTTTGCCGCCTCTACATTGACATTATCGATATGAATGTTCTGGGTGATATTCGTATTTGTTAGTTCGAGATGTATTCTTTGGTTTTATAATGTTCATATAATACGAAGCCTTCCTTCTATCTCCTCCTGGAATATGGCAGGTGCCGTGATGTTGACATTCCATTTTTGTAAGAGTCATTGCTTACGCTCCTCTTCTGTATTCTGATTCTCCAGTATAGCACTTCTGCAGTGTTTTGGCAGGATTCTTCTTCTTTTGAAGGGCCGTTCAATCTGTTTTCAAAGAATAATATGCAAAATTTCGTATCTAATGTATCATACAAGATACATAAAATGCTGATAGAGAAAGGAGAATCATCCATTTTCAAATTCTGTATGGAATCAGCGCTTGAATCAGCCTAGGAAAATCGGATGAAGGTAAACTAAGGAAAATCATTGAAATAATAGGGTATTTGCCTTGGAGGTAAAAATGAATGCGTAGCGGAGGTGATGGACGGAGAAACCGTCATTTTTCGTACCCATAACGGCCGGATAATCAGCCAGTGAAGAGGGAATGCATCGAGCTTTGAACTGGGACTGTATTAACCGCCACCGGCCCTCAGTCTATGTGAATGTAAAGGCTGGAGATGTCCGCAAGGTGGAAACCTGGAAAATCGCTTTGGATAAGCAGGGGGTAATGTGCCCGATAACGGCGTTCTTGGTTTTTGGCAGAAAGAAGAGTTCAAAATTTGGTTGATAGTGGTAAGAGGCGTTCATTTCAAGATGTTTGTTTTTGAAGTTACGCCTATGATTGGTGCATTGGTGTGCCGGTACTTCCATCAACTGCGGTACACTGGCCACTATGGAAACATGGACAACAAGTATTGGAAGTTGGGGCAAGCCTTTTATTTCCCGGTATTCCATGAGGGCGCCTATCTTCTCCCAGGAGAGATGTGCAAAGTGCTAAGGGAGAGTGAGGCGATACATGTGGTACTCTGCAGAGGTGAAGGTCAGACTGTCCAGATTAAGGAACTCAGCATTGGAAACCCCCCATGCTGAAAAAATGAAGATTTTATGGTAATTCCATCCCACGAAGATAGAAAAGAAGCCTCTTCTAAGGCACGTATCAGAATGAAAGAGTACAGGAGAATCTGGGACTCTCCTCCTTGAACGAAGCAGGAATGCTCAGCGCCGTGAGACCTATGTTTCTGTCAGGTGGTGATCCGGGAAAGAACCGTGATGATGTGTATACTGGAAGAAGATTATGAAGAGTCTCGATCCAGGAGAGAAGTTGTTTCTAGAGAGAACTATTGATGAGGATTTGGAAAAAGCCAATGTTTTCATTTGGAAATAGTGGCTGTTTTTTACATAAAGAACGATTATGTCAGCTCTTTAATTTTTTGATTTATCATTGTGTTATATAAGCAAACAGGGTGAATCTAAGAATCATATATATTAATAGTAAGCGAAAATGTTTAGAAACATTAACCAAAAATTCGGAAACTTTTAAAATGTTGAACGGTAAAATAATCAAAGTGGAAAATTGCACAGTGAAATTATTTCATAGGAGAGAGATGGAACTTCAGAGTATGTGTAATTGGAGATTTTATGGGATTATTCTATAATTCAGAGTTGAAGATATCCAGTATTTTCAAATAGTAAAGGATTAGTGATTACTATGTGCTGAATAAAGTCAATGCTTTATGACGCATGTATATTTGGATAAGATAAAATATTGGATTTAATACTATAAAAGGAAAAAAATCTAAGTGATTAAAAAAGTAATGCAAAAAGCTTCAAAACATTGCGTGAATAAATAAAATAAAAAAAAACTTTTAAAAAAATTCGTTGACAAATGAAAAGTTTAGATGATCATGCGTAGTATATATGAAAACAAAATTTTAACAAAAGAAGGGAGAACATCATGGAAAAGATATTTCTTACCTGGAAGGATTTAAAGAACTTTTTAGAGTATTTAAGGTAGATTTTAAGTAGCCAGAAGGAGGCATAACGAGTGAAACACAGCCTTGAAAGTATGGTTTTACACCAGGTAAAACTGGTAAATTATATATCGCGCAGCAAAACAAAAATACCTTAGACAGGTACAGAGAGTTAAGGAGTTCGAAGCCAACAGAGCAAGAACAAAATATGAGAATGAAATTTTATCACTTGCTTGTAGGGAAATTCCAAAATACCATGAGTATTAAAAGATAAATTATCGATAATTTGACTGAGATGAGCCCAGTTTGAAATTAAAATAAGTTGGAAGCTGATTGAAAATATTAGAATAAAGAAAATATTATAATATAGGAGAGGAACGCTAATGAAAATAATACACACTTTAGTGAAATGAGCGAAATTTATAATCAAGAAGAAGGAGGATATTTTATTCAGAAGAAGTAGGTATTTGTGTTAAGTATACTTTCACAAAGGAGGTAGCAAAAGATGAAAAAAAACACTAAAAGAGATGGTTATTAGAAGTAATGGAAGATAAAGGAGGTAAAGCCACTCAAAGGAAATTTATCAAGGAGTTTTCTAATGTGTCCAGTAATAGAATCTAGTATAAGCAGTTGAAGAATTCGAAAACTCACCCTTCCAGATCTGATGCGCAGCATAGAAAAAAAAATGAAGATCTGTTCTATTCAGAGAAGGGAAAGGCAAGCAAAGTTTTGGGGCTTAAGAGCATATCACAAAGGAGGTGGCAAGATGAAAAAAAAAATATCAAAAGAGATGATAATAGAAGTAATGAAAGATAAAAGGAGGTAGCTAAATTTTAGAGGAAATTTATCAAGGAGTTTTTCGAATGCGTGGACTTTCAGGTTAAACTAGTATAAGAAATAATTGGAAACTCATCTCTCAGATCCTGATGCGCACATAGAAAAAATGAAGACCTGTTCATTCAGTAGAGGAAAGGCAAAGGCTTCTAAATAAGAGTATACCATAAGAAGTAGCAAGATGGAAAAAAAAAAAACACTAAAGAGAGGATAATAGAAGCGATGTATGCTAAGGAGGCAAAGCTACTTTAAAAGAACTCTTTTATAAAGAAGTTGGAAAGCGTGCCAGATAATGGATATAGCCAGGGCAAGATAGAAAGATATAAGGTTTCAAGAGATTAGCTTGTGGAAAGCGCAGTCTATTAGAGCTTTTTTTTGTTACAAACAAATATGGTAAATCTGAGATACGCAAAAGGAGGGTGTGTATAAGAGAAGGAGGTAATGATGTTTTGAAAAGTCCAGAGAAATGGCTTATTTCTTCTTGATATGACAATATGACCAGGAGAAAGACTTCAATGTTTTAGAATTTATTGCAGAAAAATTATAACAAAGAGGAATATAAAGATTCTAAATTTTTCTTTATTACCAATCTAAAGAAAAATCTTCCTTTGAGAGCTGAGAAAGTATTTCTAGCAAAAGGGGAAATACCGGTGACTTTGATAAGCTTTGGTGGCAAAATTGATGCTAATGCAGATGTTCTTATCTATAGGTTTCCAGTCTGTATACTGCATATCAAGAGGATACCCAACACATCATCCAAAGTCCTGAGTTTAAAGCCCTGCTCGTTCTATCCAGTTTGAATAAGCAAATGAGGAACTGAGTAGAAGGAAAGAGGAATCCGCTTTGACTTTTTATCAAGATATTGAAAATGAGTCTGGAAAAGAAGGAAACTCGGCTTTTCGAAATTACTGATTGATGAATTAAATTCTAAAACTTCCGGACAGAATTAAAGCAATAGCCAATGAAAAAAAGTATCACTACCGAGAGTTTATCATCCTCATTGTTTTACCAGAGAAAACGTGAATTTACTCGGTTCATGGACAAATTGGGGAATTCTACTGATTGAGCCTTCACAATTTTTATACCCATAAGATTAATACAATGTGGTCATTTTTATTGATGTGAGTTTGATCGATGAAGTCCCGCCTTTACAGCAGAGATTAATAAGGATTTCATTGTGAAATATAAAATTAACTCTATTGATTTGTTTACAAAAATTTATTCCCATTGAAATTAAAAGAGTTTCTACATTGACTACTGATTCACACTTTTACGAGACAGTATTTTAGAAAAAATTTTATTTCAAACCTGTGTGTAGCAAATTCTGGAAGATTTAGAAAGAGTTTAGCAAAAGTAAGGATAATTTTAGTATGCAATACAGCTTTAGGAATTAGAGAAGAAAGTATACAGGACAAGAGTAGTAGAAATTTCTTTTTTCAAGATTTACAGTTCCACTCATTTTCTCGAGATAAACTTTATGCAGTGTGAAGGTGGACCATAAGCGAAACAGAATCATTGGAATTTACAAAAGAAAAGCTGGAGAAGGAAGATGTGGAGCTTATTTTCATAAGCGCAGTAAAAGCACGCATCAGTTATTTTCATTACATTCCGGAACTTACCCGAAACTATATGCAAATTGTGCTGGAGGAGAGAAAAGGGAGAGAAGATGATTTTACTATTGAAATGCAGTGGTTTGTTTTAAATGAGTTTCATCTTGATAAAGATTACACATGTCAATTTATTACTCCTAGTTTTATCATAGGACAGAGCTTAGGAAAAGGAAAAGGACCATCAAAATAATTTGCAAGAGAAGGAGAACCTTAAGGAGTTTTACCGCTCTGTCTAAGTGAGAGAGGAAGTTTCATATTATTTTTTGAGGACGATTTAACTTATAACTTAAATTGCAAATTTATTTTTATGATTTTCAAAAAATTCTCCGGAGAAGGTTCTTCTTCTATATGGGCGAAAAGCTGGCGCCAGACCGGTATTTCTGCAACGGAAAGCTGGATATGGTATTGGGAAATTATGATTTAGGAGACGAAAAGAATGCCGTGTTGGGTATTATGTGAAATGGATGAGGGACCAAAAAGGTTGGAGAGAGC